>Ga0316604_10000511_pt1 | contig 46118 bp, 41 predicted proteins | sample OWC_soil_day20_C_FD_207650 | JGI IMG/M metagenome (GOLD analysis project Ga0316604, IMG submission 207650) | Wetland soil microbial communities from Old Woman Creek delta, Ohio, United States - OWC_soil_day20_CT | ecosystem: Environmental > Terrestrial > Soil > Wetlands | place: USA: Ohio...
GGAAACAATGATCTGTTGGTACTGACCCAACCGCAGATCATTGCCGGCGTGCATCAGGCTTACCTCGATGCCGGCGCGGACATCATCGAGACCAACAGCTTCAACGCCACCAGCATCTCGATGGCCGATTACGGCATGGAAGCGCTGGTGTGGGAAATCAACCACGCCGCTGCCAAGCTGGTGAAAGAGCTGTGCGTGGCGCAAACCGCCAGGACGCCGGCCAAGCCGCGTTTCTGCGCCGGCGTGCTCGGCCCCTTGAACCGCACCTGCTCGATCAGCCCGGACGTGAACGACCCCGGCTACCGCGCCGTGCATTTCGATCAGTTGGTCGAAGCCTACACCGAGGCGGTCGATGGCCTGGTGACGGGCGGCGCCGATATTCTGCTGGTCGAGACCATCTTCGATACGCTGAACGCCAAGGCCGCCGTTTTCGCGATCCAGAAATACTTCGACGACAAGAACATTGAATTGCCGGTGATGATCTCCGGCACGATCACCGACCAGTCCGGCCGCACGCTGACCGGGCAGACCACCGAAGCGTTCTACAACAGTCTGTCGCATGCCAATGCCCTGAGCTTTGGCCTGAACTGCGCGCTTGGCCCCGATTTGCTGCGTCCTTATGTCGAGGAAATGGCGCGCGTATCGGCGAGCTTTGTCTCGGTGCACGCCAACGCCGGCCTGCCCAACGCGTTCGGCGAATACGATCTGACTCCTGTCGACATGGCCGTGCAGGTGCGTGAATGGGCCGAGTCGGGCCTGATCAATATCGTCGGCGGTTGCTGCGGCACCACGCCCGAACACATTGCCGCGATAGCCGATGCCGTTACGGCGATCTCGCCGCGCGTGTTGCCGCAGATCGAGAAGAAATGCCGCCTCTCCGGCCTCGAGCCGTTCAACATCGGCGACAGCGATCTCTTTGTGAACGTGGGCGAGCGCACCAACGTGACTGGCTCCAAGGCGTTTGCCCGGCTGATCCTGGCCGGCGATTACGCCGCGGCACTGGTGGTTGCGCGCCAGCAGGTCGAGGCCGGCGCGCAGGTGATCGACATCAACATGGACGAAGGCATGCTCGACGCCCACAAGGCGATGACCACCTTCCTCAACCTGATCGCCGCCGAGCCGGACATCTGCCGCGTGCCGATCATGATCGATTCGTCCAAGTGGAGCGTGATCGAAGCGGGCCTCAAGTGCGTGCAGGGCAAGTGCATCGTCAATTCGATCTCGATGAAGGAAGGCGTCGACAACTTTATCGCCCAGGCCAAGCTGCTGCGGCGCTACGGCGCGGCGGTGATCGTGATGGCGTTCGACGAAGCCGGCCAGGCCGATACCTTCGCGCGCAAGATCGAAATCTGCGAAAAGAGCTACCGCATCCTGGTCGATCAGGTCGGCTTCCCGCCCGAAGACATCATCTTCGACCCGAACGTGTTCGCCGTGGCGACCGGCATCGAGGAGCACGCGCTGTACGGCCTCGATTTCATCCGCGCCACCGGCTGGATCAAGCAGAACCTGCCGCATGCCAAGATTTCCGGCGGCGTATCGAACGTATCCTTCAGCTTCCGCGGCAACAACAAGGTGCGCGAAGCGATCCACGCTGTGTTCCTCTATCACGCGATTCAGCAGGGCATGACGATGGGCATCGTCAACGCCGGTGCGCTGGAAGTGTATGCCGAGATCGATCCCGAGCTGTGCGAGCGCATCGAGGACGTGGTGCTGAACCGTGTGCCGAAAAACGGCGGCGACGCGACTGAACTGCTGATCGAGATCGCCGAGCGCTTCAAGGGCGACGCCAATCAGTCCAAGGGCGAGGATCTGTCCTGGCGTAGCGGCACGCTGCAGGAGCGCATCACCCATGCGCTGGTGAAAGGCAACACCACCTTCATCCTGGAAGACACCGAAGAAGCGCGTTTGGCGGCCGAGCGCCCGATCCATGTGATCGAAGGCCCGCTCATGACCGGCATGAACGTGGTCGGCGATCTGTTCGGTGCGGGCAAGATGTTCCTGCCGCAGGTGGTGAAATCCGCCCGCGTGATGAAGCTGGCCGTGGCGCATCTCGAACCGTTCATCGAGGAAGAAAAGGTGCGCATGGGCCTCGCCGATGCGCCGGCCAAGGGCAAGATCATCATGGCGACGGTGAAGGGCGATGTGCACGACATTGGCAAGAACATCGTCGGCGTGGTCCTGCGTTGCAACAACTATCAGGTGACCGATCTGGGCGTGATGGTGCCGGCGCAGAAGATTCTGGATGCCGCGCGCGAAACCGGCGCCGACATCATTGGCCTCTCCGGCCTGATCACGCCGTCGCTCGAAGAAATGAGCCACGTCGCCAAGGAGATGGAGCGCCAAGGCTTCACCGTTCCGCTGATGATCGGCGGCGCGACCACCAGCAAGGTGCATACCGCGGTGAAGATCGAGCCGAACTACCCGAGCGGCAACGTGATCTACGTGGCAGATGCCAGCCGCGCGGTCGGTGTGTGCTCGAACCTGCTCTCGGACGAGCTGAAGCCCGATTTCGTCGCCAAGGTGAAAGCCGAATACGAGAACATCCGCCATATCCACTACAGCAAGGAGCGCACGCCGCTGCTGCCGTTGGGCATTGCGCGCGGCAATGCTTTCCGCTTCGACTGGGCCGACTACACGCCGCCGAAGCCGAAGCAGCTGGGCGTGTTCAAGTTTGAAAACTACTCGCTGGCCGCGATTGCCGAATACATCGACTGGAGCCCGTTCTTTAACGCCTGGGAGCTCTACGGCAAGTACCCGAAGATCCTGGAAGACAAGGTCGTCGGCGAAGAGGCGAAGAAACTGTTCGCGGACGCGCAGGCGCTGCTGCGCCAGATGATCGCGGAAAACTGGGTGCGTGCCAGCGGTGTTATCGGCCTGTTCCCGGCCAACAGCGTGAACAACGAAGACATCGAGCTTTACGACCCGGCCACGGGCGAGACGCTGATGACCTGGCACAACCTGCGCCAGCAAAACCAGAAAGCGTCAGGCAAAACCAACTGGTGCCTGGCCGATTTCGTCGCGCCGAAGGAATCCGGCAAGGTCGATTACCTCGGCGCGTTTGCCGTGACGGCGGGCCTGGGCATCGACGCGCACGTGGCCCGCTTCGAGGCCGAACACGACGACTACCACGCGATCATGGTCAAGGCCCTGGCCGACCGCTTGGCCGAAGCGTTTACCGAGCTGATGCACGCCAAGGTGCGGCGCGAGCTGTGGGGCCACGCCGCCGACGAGGTGCTCGACAACGAGGCGCTGATTGCCGAGCGCTACACCGGCATCCGCCCCGCCCCCGGCTACCCGGCCTGCCCCGACCACATCGCCAAGGGCGAGCTGTTCAAGCTGCTCGACGCGCCCAGCATCGGCATGGGCATCACCGAAAGCTATGCGATGCTGCCCACTGCCGCGGTGAGCGGCTTCTACTTCAGCCATCCGGACGCGCGCTATTTCGCGGTTGGCAAAGTGGGCAAGGATCAGGTCGAGGATTACGCCAAGCGGCGCGGGGTGAGCATCGAGCAGGCAGAGCGGGATCTGGCGCCGGTGCTGGGCTATCACGCGTAAATAAGCGTCAACAAGAGGCCGCAGTGATGCGGCTTTTTGTTAGGGTTTTCGTATTTGAAAAATTGGCAGCAAATATTTTTTGGAATGGTTCATGGATAAGCATTACGACGAATATTACATACGCTCAATCACCGATATGGGCGATTCTCGTAATGTGGTCACCAACCAGGCCATTTATACCCGCAAGAAAATAAAGCTGGTGGAGAAAGGCATCAAAGTCAATTCCTCCCTCTTTGAGCGTCTGGTCCGAAACAAGCTGGTTCCCAATATCGACGAATGTCTTACGGTGGAAGGGGGCGTCACCCCGGATAGCATCCGGGAGTACGCCAGGAATCTGCTCGATCACGATCCGGGTTTGTATCCCTTGCGCAGCGAGCCGGATTATCGGGAACGAATGCTGCGTGCTTTTTTCGGGATGCCGATTTCAGCGCCCATGGCCTTCAAGCTGACACTGGCAAGTTACCAGCGTCCGGAGGTCTACGATCACTCTATCCGGGTGGCCCTGATTTCCTTGTATCTGGCCATCAAGAGCAATATCCATTCCGAGCAGGATCTCTCCGCGCTGGCTGCTGCCGCCGTTTTCCATGATATTGGCATCCTGCATGTCTCTGCCGATTTGCTGCGCCCGGGACGCCGCCTGAAGGAATCGGAGAGGCACCATCTGTATGCGCATCCGATCACCGGATTTCTGATATTGCGCGAATATTCCGAATACCATCCCGATATCAGCCGCCCGGTCTTCGAACATCACGAAAGGCTGGATGGCAGTGGTTATCCGCGCGGACTGAAAGATGAGGAAATCTGCTTTGGCGCACAAATCCTGATGCTGGCCGAAGTCGCCAATACGGTATTTGAACGCAGTCCGAAATCGCAAAGCCTGGCCAAACTCTCCGTTTTACTGCGCCTGAATCAGAAAAAATTCAATCGTGCATTGAGCAATCAGCTGCTCTCCCTGGTGCGCGACATGCAAATGGACCAGCGCATGGAGGGCGAGCTGACCCCTGCAACCGTACTGGAATCCAAGCTCACCGAGGTCGCGCGGGTCTTTCAGGATTGGGATGTCACCCGCACGGCGTGCCGGGACGAAGCGGAAATCCGGCTTCCTTCCCAATTACAGACCGTGATTGACGAGCGGATTACAGACTTGCATCGCGTGTTGTCGGATGCCGGGTTCGATATGGAGCATCCTGCAGCGCTGATCGAGATCCTGCACGGCGATGTACAGGCTCTGACCGAGGTGCAGATCCTGCTCGAGGAAACCCGCTGGCAACTGGCGGACATCATTCACGAGGTACGCCGGCGCGAGAAGGCGATCGACGCGCCCGAGCGCGATATGCATACGCAGATCATCGACTGGCTGGCGCGCAGCGAAAAAACGCTCAAGCTGGTCTAGAAATTTTTCTTGGGCAAGCAGTCTTTCAGGGCCGTAGGTGCGATTAGCGTAGCATAATCGCACGCATGCCAAACCCGGAAAATCCCCCAAGGGCTAACCCAGGCAACGCTGACTGCTGAAGAGATTTGCAATCAGCACCCCTGCAAAAGCCAGAGTCCTTGATGTCATCTCGCGGTTCAAATAATGCCGGAATACCCGGATGCAGCAACGCCCCCCGGTCGCCGTATAATCAAGACTGCCATTTCCGATGGAAGCTTGCCATGTCTTCGCAATACCAGCCATTTATCGCCCGTCGCCAGCGTCTTGCCGGCCAACTCAAGCCCGGCGTGGTGATTCTGCCCACCAGCGGCGAGATCGCCCGCAATGCCGATACCACTTACCCCTTCCGCTTCGATTCCAGCTTCTATTACCTGACTGGGTTTTCCGAACCCGATGCAGTGTTCGTGCAGGTGATCGGCGAGGACAAGGTGGAAAACCTGCTGTTCTGCCGCGAAAAGAACGAAGAGCGCGAGATATGGGACGGCTATCGTTACGGTCCGGCAGCGGCGGCCGAAACCTTTGGTTTTGACGCGGCGTATCCGATCGAGGAGCTCGATGCGAAGTTGGCCGAGCTGCTCAAGAACCAGCCGCGTGTGCATTTCCCGTTCGGCAAGGATGCGGGATGGGACCGCCGGCTGGCGGGCTGGCTCGATGCGGTGCGGGCGCAGGTGCGTGCCGGCGTGCGCGCACCGGCCGAGATCGTCGATATTCGCGGCACGCTGCATGAAATGCGCCTGATCAAGGATGCGCACGAGATCGCCGTATTGCGCCACGCCGGCCGGATCAATGCCACCGCGCATATCCGCGCCATGCGCGCGGTCAAGCCGGGCATGGTGGAATACGAGATCGAGGCCGAGTTCCTGCACGAATTCTGCCGTCACGGCAGCCGCTTCCCGGCCTACGGCAGCATCGTCGCTTCCGGCGCCAACGCCTGCGTGTTGCATTACGTGGAAAACAACAGCCGCATGCAGGATGGCGATCTGTTGTTGATCGATGCCGGTTGCGAACTTGAAGGCTATGCCAGCGATATCACGCGCACCTTTCCGGTCAACGGCAAGTTCAGCGGCCCGCAGAAGGATGTGTACGAGATCACGCTCGCCGCGCACCAGGCGGCGTTCGATCTGGCCCGCCCCGGCGTGGCCTGGCACGAAATCCACGACGCCGCGACGAAAGTGCTGGCGCAGGGCATGCTTGATCTGGGCTTGCTGCAAGGCTCGCTCTACGGCGTGCTCGAATCTGGCAGCTACAAGCAGTTCTACATGCACCGCACCGGGCACTGGATGGGGCTCGATGTGCATGACGTGGGCGAATACAAGGTTGGCGACGACTGGCGTCAGCTGGAAGCCGGCATGGTGTTCACGATCGAGCCGGGCTTCTATATCCGCCCGGCGGCGAATGTGCCCAAGCATCTGGAAAACATCGGCGTGCGCATCGAGGATGACGTGCTGGTCACGACGGACGGCCATGAAAACCTCACCGCGCTCTGCCCGCGTACAGTGGCGGACATCGAAGCGGCGATGGCGGCCAAATGATCGCGACCCGCGTGCCTACGCATGTCGATGTGCTGATCGTCGGCGGCGGCCCGGTCGGCGCGCTGCTGGCGCAACGGCTGGCCGCGACGGATCTGAGCGTGCTGGTGGCCGAAGCGCGCCCGGCGCCGCTGGATGACCCGCGTGCGCTGGCGCTGTCCTGGGGCAGCCGACAACTGCTCGGCGATGCCGGGTTGTGGGATGCGCAGCTGGAGGCTACGCCCATCCAGCGCGTGCATGTCTCGCAGCAGGGCACGCTGGGCCGGGTGGAGCTCACCCACACCGAAGCCGGTTTGTCTGAGCTCGGTTGCGTGGTGAGTTACGGCAAGCTGGCGGCATTGCTGCGCCAGCGGCTGGCGGCCGGCCCGGTACCGCTACTGGAAAACGCCGAAGTCACCGCACTGCGCCAGCTCGAGGCCTATGCCGAAGTGCAGATTGCCCACGCCGGGCAAACACACAGCGTCACCGCCCGGCTGGTGGTACTGGCCGATGGCGGCAAACTCGCCGCCACCCTGCCCAATTTAAACCAGCACGCCAAGCCTTACCGGCAGCAGGCGATTCTTGCCTTGCTCACGCCGGCCATTCCGCACGACAACACCGCCTGGGAGCGCTTTGCCGATGGCGGCCCGCTGGCCCTGCTGCCCTGCGGCCAGCAACTGGCACTGGTCTGGACGCAATCGCCCGAACATGCCGCCGCGCGGCTGGCGCTGGACGATGCGGCGTTTCTGGCCGAGCTCAATGCCCAGCTCGCCGGGCGCGCGCCGAAGATGATCGCCGCGGGGCCACGCAACAGTTTCCCGCTGGCGTTGAAGACGATGGATCAGGTGGTGGGCAAACGGCTGGCGCTGATCGGCAACGCTGCACAGATCCTGCATCCGGTGGCCGGGCAAGGGCTGAACCTGGGCCTGCGCGACGCCGATACGCTGGCAACGCTGCTGGAACATGCCGACAAGGCCGAGATCGGCGCCAGCTCCCAGCTCGCGCGCTACGCCCGCCTGCGTCGGCGCGATGCCGGTGCGGTCACGTACTTTACCGATGGGTTGGTCGAGCTGTTCCGCTCGCCGTTTCCGCCGCTCAAGCACGCGCGCAGCCTGGGGCTGTTGGCACTCGACCTGTGCGGCCCGGCCCGGCGCGAACTGGCGCGGAAAATGGTTTTCGGGTCACGCTGACCCGCTCCGGGACTACTCCAGTAAGCCCTGCCGCCGCAGTTCGTCCTTCACCAGCTCGGCGATGCGCGGCGCCAGGCACATTTCCATGTCGCGGCTGATTTCTTCGGTGAGCTTGTGCAGCGAATCGGCGTAAAAGGTGCTCATCAGACTGGCAAAATGCTGGCGGGTGAGCTGCGCCACCTCGGTGGAGATATCCACCGCGATATGTGCGGCGACTGAGGCGGTAATCTCGGCCAGCGCGGCTTCGGTCAGCTTCGGCGCGGGCGGGGCCATCTCCTCCAGCTCGGGTTGCGGATCGTCCCAGCTGTGATCGGCTTCGATCAGCGTCAGTGCTTCGACTTCTTCATCTAGTGCAGCAGGCTCTTCTGCGACTTTAGCGACTTCTGCTACTTCTGCTACTTCTGCTACTTCAGCGACTTCAGCGACTTCAGCGACTTCAGCGATTTCAGCGATTTCAGCGATTTCAGCGATTTCAGCGATTTCAGCGATTTCAGCGATTTCAGCGATTTCAGCGATTTCAGCGATTTCAGCGATTTCAGCGATTTCGGCAGCTTCGGCAGGCGCGGCGATCTCGATTGTCTCGACCTCAGTGATGTCGCTCACCGCATCTTCGACAACCGGCATCGACTGCGAGGATTCCCGTTCCACCGGTTTCGGACCCGCCTCGACATTGTTCACCGGCAAGCCCTCGGGATTGTCGGCTAGGCCGTCCAAGTCGAGCAGGGGCAAATCGAGGAAGATCTCTTCGGTCAGGACAGGGGCATCGGGGTCGGGTTGGGGCGTGGGGAAAGGGGCGGTAAAGAAATCGTGCGAATCAAACGCGGGCTCCGGTTCGGCAACCACTTCGGTCAGCACCGGGATCTCGGGCGGTGCGTCGAGCGGCGCTTCCTCGGTCAGCACCGGGATATCCTGCTTGATCCCGGCCGGCCGGCGATGGCGCGCCAGCAGCGCATCCATCTTGTCGAAAAGCGGAGACTCGATCGGTGGCGCCGGTTCCTTCTCTTCAGCCATTGCGGGCAAGCTCCTGCATGTCGGTGGCATCCGGGGTGTGCCCCAACGCCTGGTAGGCGCGCCAGCGCTCGCGCGCCTGCGCCCGCGAATCCGGATCGGTATCGACGATTTCAAACACGCGCTCGTAACCCTCGAAACCGCTGGCGACCTGGCCGGTCCAGTTGAAGAGCAGGGGCCGCGAGGGCAAGCGCTCGGGCCGGTGGTCGATGATGATCGGCGTCTGCGCCGCGCGCGGGTCATCGGCACCGCAATGAGGCAGGAAGCCATGCTGCGGTACTTCCCACAGCAGGCGGTCGAGCACGGCCGAGGCGGCGGCGCTTTCGGTCAGCACATTGAGCGTTTTGCCGGCCGCCAGCGCCTTGCCCACCAACTGGCACAGTGCCTGTTCGCGGTTTTTTACATTGAAATAGAAGCTGATTTGCATTGTGTGTGAGGGCAAGGGGTGAGGAGTGAGGGGGAAATCGCCCTGCACCTCACTCCTCACGCCTGACTCCTCACTTTTTCTTTGCACGCTTGGCCAGGAACTCGATCAGCAGCGGCACCGGACGCCCGGTCGCGCCCTTGGCTGCGCCGGATTTCCAGGCGGTGCCGGCGATGTCGAAATGCGCCCAGCGCAGTTTTTCGGTGAAGCGCGACAGGAAGCATGCCGCCGTGATCGCGCCGGCCGGACGGCCGCCGATATTGGCCAGGTCGGCAAAATTGGTCTTCAGCTGTTCCTGGTATTCCTCGAACAGCGGCATGCGCCAGGTCAGGTCGCCGCTCTTGTCGGCGGCGGCGAGCAGGTCGTCGGCCAGATCGTCGTCGTTGGCGAACAGGCCGTTGGTCACATGGCCGAGCGCGATCACGCAGGCGCCGGTCAGGGTGGCCAGATCGATCACCACTTCCGGCTCGTGGCGCGCGACATAGGTCAGCGCATCGCACAGGATCAGGCGGCCTTCGGCATCGGTGTTGAGGATTTCGATGGTCTGGCCGTCCATGGCCTTGACGATGTCGCCCGGCTTGTTGGCGCGACCCGAAGGCATGTTCTCGCACGACGGGATCACGCCGACCAGGTTCACCGCGAGGCCGAGTTCGGCCACGGCGCGGAAGGTGCCGAGCACGGCGGCGGCACCGCACATGTCGTACTTCATCTCATCCATGCCCTCGCCCGGCTTGAGCGAAATGCCGCCGGAATCGAAGGTCAGGCCCTTGCCGACCAGCGCGACCGGCTTGCCCTTGCCGCCCTGGTAGTCGAGCACGATCAGGCGCGGCGGCACATCGCTGCCCTTGGCCACCGACAGGAACGAGGTCATGCCGAGTGCGGCGATTTCCTTTTCGTCGAGCGCCTGGCATTTGAAACCGAATTCCTGCGCCATCGCGCCGGCCATGTCGGCCAGGTATTCCGGCGTGCAGATATTGCCCGGCAGGTTGCCGAGGTCACGGGCAAAATTCACGCCGTGCCCCACGGCGAGACCGCGCGCCAGGGCGGCCTCAACCTTGCCCTGTTCGTCTTTCTTGCCCAGCGCCACGGTGAAGCGCGTCAACTTGCCGGCAGGTTCCGGCTTGGATTTGAAGCGGTCGAAGCGGTAGTCTTCGGTGACCAGTGCCTGGGTGAATTCGGCCAGCGCGGCTTCGAAATCCACCTTTTTCAGGCCGGACAGGAATACGGCGGCACTGGCGCAATTGCTGGTGAGCAGCGCCTTGGCGCCGGCGCGCAAGGCATCGCGCAGCGTCTTGGCCTTGTGCTCCTTGCCCAGCTGCACCAGCAGCGCCTTTTTCGCCGCCGCACCCGCCAGCGGAACCAGCAGGGTGCTGCCCGCCTTGGCGGCCAGATCGCCCTCGGCAACGAGGCGGCCCAGCAATCCGCCCTGCGCGCCGTCAAGCTCGGCGGCGGCGCTCGAGAGCTTGTCTCCCAGCACCGGCAGCAGCAGGCAATCGGCGGCGGCCTCAAGAGGGGCAAGCTGTTTTATGGTAAATTCCACGGTTGGCTCCAAACACAAAGGGTTGCGCCGGTTGATCCGGCAAGGCTCGAACGATTATTTCCCAGCCCGGAACGCAAGTCAAAGCACCCATGATTTTTCGCAAAAGCCTTGTCCATGAAATGACCTGGTTCGCCTTCGGGCTGTTCGTGGTACTGCTGCTGATCGTGATGACCTCGCAGGTCGTCCGGCTACTGGGCGAAGCCGCCATCGGCGTGCTCGCCTCCGGCGCAGTCTGGACCGTGATGGGCTTCACCGCCATCCGGTATTTGCCTACCCTGTTTTCCTTGATGCTGTTCATCTCGGTGCTGGCCACGCTGACGCGCATGTGGCGCGATTCGGAAATGGTGATCTGGTTCACCAGCGGGCGCTCGATCTACCATTTCATCCGCCCGGTGCTGCATTTCGCCGTGCCGGTCACGATCATCACCGCCGTGCTTTCGCTGGTCGTCTCTCCCTGGGCGATGCAGAAAAACCGCGAATACCGCGAACAGATGCTGCGCCAGCAGGACACCACCCAGATCGCGCCCGGCGTATTCCGCGAGTCCGGCGGGGCGGGGCGGGTGTATTTCATCGAGAATTTTTCCTCGGATACCCAACAGGGCAACAACGTGTTCGTGCAAATCCGGCGCGGCGACAAGGTTTCGGTGATTACCGCCGATCGGGGCGCCATGACGGTTGACCAGGACGGTTCGCGCTGGCTGACGCTGGAACAGGGTCGTGCGCTGGAAGGGGCGCCCGGCAGTGCCGAATATGATCTGATGGAATTTGCCAAAGGCAGGGTGCGCATCGATTCGCCCAAGCAAACGGCGATCAACCCCGCTGTCCGGGCTATGTCCACGCCCGAATTGCTGCAAAAACCGAGCCGTGAACATCAGGCGGAACTGGCCTGGCGCATCGCCCTGCCGGTCTGCGCGCTGATTTTGAGCCTCTTGGCCGTGCCGCTGGCCTTTTTCAACGTGCGCGGCGGGCGTGCCTTCAACCTGATCTTTGCCATTACCCTGGCCTTCTTCTACTACAACTGCATCAACATCGTGCAGGCCTGGATTGCCACCGGCAAGATACCAGCCGCCATCGGCATGTGGCCGCTGCATGGCATTTTTGCTGCCATTACCGTTTTTCTGTTCTGGCGGCGCGCACAAATGGGGGCCGGGCGATGAAACGTCTGTTCCGCTATATCGGCTCCGAAATCGCGCTGTATTCCAGTTTTACCCTGCTGATCCTGATCAGCCTGTTTTCGTTTTTTGATTTGCTGCGCGAAATCGACGACATCGGCAAGGGCGGCTACCGTTTTATCGATGTCGTGATCTATGTGCTGTTCGAGATCCCGGGCCACGCCTACGAACTGTTGCCGGTTGCGGTGCTGATCGGCGGCATCTATGCGCTTTCCACGCTCGCCAGCAATTCGGAACTCACCGTGATGCGTGTTTCCGGCGTTTCCATGATGCGCCTGACCGGCTGGCTGGCCGTCATCGGCGTGCTGTTCGCGCTGCTGACCGCATTGCTGGGCGAATACGTGGCCCCCGCCGCTTCGCGTGCCGGCAGCCGTTACCGCATCGAATCCACCCAGCAGGTGATGGTCGGCGATACCCGTTCCGGCATCTGGATCAAGGATGGCAAACAGATCGCCAACATCACCGCCATGCTGCCCGACCTCACGCTGCAGGGGCTGCGGATCTACGAATTCGGCAACGGGCAGCGGGTGGAACGCATCATCGACGCCAGCAAGGCCAGCTTTGATGAAGACAAGGGCAACTGGCAGCTCAGCGAGAGCACGCTGACCGATTTTCCGGCCGATGCGCAAAAGGTCACGCTTTCCCGCCCGCCCGCGCTGGTCTGGAATACCACGATCAACCCGGACATGCTGGCGGTATTGATGCTGAAACCGGCGGATATGTCGATGCGTGCCCTGGCGGGATACACCAGCCATTTGCGCGAAAATGGCCAGCAGACCGCGCGCTACGATCTGGCGCTGTGGAACAAGATTTTCTACCCCGTCGCCTGCATCTCGATGATGCTGATCGCCCTGCCGTTTGCCCTGCTGCAACGGCGCAGCGGCAATGTGGGCACGCGCATCTTTTCGGGCATCCTGCTCGGCGTCGGCTTCAATTTTCTCAACCGGATCGTGGGTCATCTGGGCGTGCTGTACGAATTTCCGGCGCCCCTGGCCGCCGCCCTGCCCACGCTGGCCCTGCTCTTTCTCGCGGCGTTCATCCTGTGGCGACAGGAAAAATAACCTGGAGGCAACCTCATGCACATTCTGCTGACTGGCGGCGCTGGCTATATCGGCTCGCACACCTACGTTGAACTGATTGCCGCCGGCTTCAAGCCGGTGATCCTCGACAACTATTACAACGCCAAGCCGGAAGTCCTGAAACGCCTGGAAACCATCACCGGCCAGCCGGTCGAATTCGCGCAGGCCGATGTGCGCGACCGCGCCGCGCTCGATGCCGTGTTTGCCAAATGGCAGTTCAGCGCCGTGGTGCACTTCGCCGGGCTGAAAGCCGTCGGCGAATCGGTGGCCAAACCGCTGATGTATTACGACAACAACGTCACCGGCACGCTGAAACTGCTCGAAGCGATGCAGGCTGCCGGCGTGAAGAAACTGGTGTTCTCGTCCTCGGCTACCGTCTACGGCGATCCGCACGCCGTGCCGATTCTCGAAGACTTCCCGCTTTCCGCGACCAACCCGTACGGACGCTCGAAGCTGATGATCGAAGACATCCTGCGCGATCTCTTCAAATCCGATGACAGCTGGGACATCGCGCTGCTGCGCTATTTCAACCCGGTCGGCGCGCACGAATCGGGCCTGATCGGCGAAGACCCGCAAGGCATCCCGAACAACCTGATGCCTTTCATTGCGCAAGTCGCCGTCGGCAAGCGAGAAAAGCTTTCCGTATTTGGCGGTGACTACCCGACCCCGGACGGCACCGGCGTGCGCGACTACATCCACGTCGTCGATCTGGCCAAAGGGCATGTGAAGGCGCTGCAAAAACTCGCCGGCAAGACCGGCCTGTTGACGGTCAACCTCGGTACCGGCCAGGGCTATTCCGTGCTCGACATGGTCGCCGCGTTCGGCAAGGCCAGTGGCAAGCCCATCCCCTACCAGATCGTCGACCGCCGCCCCGGCGACATCGCCGCCTGCTATGCGCACCCGGCCAAGGCACAGGAAGTGCTCGGCTGGAAGGCGGAAAAGACGCTGGAAGACATGTGCGCGGACGGGTGGAAGTGGCAGAGCGGCAATCCGAATGGGTACGCGGATTAGGCGGCTGGGCCACGCGCTGAACGAAACCACCACCCAACGGTAGAGTGCGCAAGCCTCATGCTTGCGCTCCGAATCCTTATTTCAAAGGAACGGCAAAGGTTCTCGAAGGTCAGCCCGCGTGCGCAATTCAGGATTTGCGCGCCTTACCCGGCTTCGCTTATTCCGCCGTACTCGCTGAATGTTCCCACCCTCTGAAAAATGTCGAATTTACGTAGGCCACTGCCAATTTATTGCCAATGCCAACAAAACTCCTATTTCTGCCCGGTGCATCCGGTAATACCTCCTTCTGGACTCCCGTCTCAGTCTTGCTGACGCACCCCGCACGCAAGGTTTTTCTTGGCTGGCCAGGTTTTGGTCCAACGCCTCAAAACCCAAACGTTAAGGGCATCAAAGACCTGGTAAAAATAGCCGTTGCAGAAATCGATCAGCCTACAGCACTCATTGCCCAATCGATGGGTGGCGTCGTCGCCATTCTTGCTGCTCTAGAGAAGCCGGACCTTGTTACTCACCTGATCTTGACCGTTACTTCCGGCGGCATGAACGTAGCCAGTTTCAAGGCTAAGGATTGGCGTCCTCGTTTTCAACAAGCAAACCCAACATATCCAGAATGGTTTGCCACCTACCATGAAGATTTGACGCCGGAATTGTATAAAATCACCATACCATCATTGCTTTTATGGGGTGATGCAGACCCTATAAGCCCGGTAGGAATAGGGGAAAAGCTGGCTTCATTACTGCCCAATGCCTCTTTTCATGTTTTCCCTGGTGGAGACCATGATTTGGCAAATAAACTTGCGAAAGATTTGGCGCCATTAATTGATAATCATCTTTCAAAATCAATGGCCTAACACCTCAATCAACAGCGCGTGGGTTGGAAAAGCGTAGCGCCTTCCAACATTGGCCGGCTTTCTATGAGATCAACCTGCGCCGGATGGCGCCTACGGCTTATCCGACCTACGCCGCTGGCGTTCGCCGGAAAATCGAACATTACATTGCCGAGGCAATCGTTCTGGAAAAACCTTTGGCTGCAATGCAATAAAGCCCCTGCAAAAACCGCCCGGCCGCACCGTTCCGCGTTAAAATTCAGCGCCTTGCCACCCGTCCCACGCCTATGACCCTCGATTCCCGCCTGCGCTCCAACATCATCTCGCTCTATCTGGTGCAGGGGCTGAATTATCTGGTGTCGTTCGTCACCTTCCCGTTCCTCGCGCGCACGCTCGGCGCGGAGGGCTTCGGCGTGATGAACTACGCGTTCGCGGCGATCCAGTACGGCGTGCTGTTCACCGATTTCGGCTTCAACCTTTCCGCCACGCGCGAAGTGGCCGTGGTGCGCGACGATCCGCGCGCTGCCGCCGCCGTGTTCTGGCGCACCACCTGGGCCAAGACCGGGCTGATGCTGGCCTCGTTCCTCGCACTGCTGCCGTGCACCTTCGCAATTCCGCAATGGCAGATGAACGCGCCGGTGTTCCTCGCGTCCCTGGTCTACATCGTCAGCTCGGTGTTCTTCCCGATCTGGTGGTTCCAGGGCTTCGAGGAAATGCGCTTCGCCTCCTTCCTGACCGTGATCGCGCGCGCGCTGATGCTGGGCTTTTTGATCCTGTGGGTGAGCGGCCCGCAGGACGTGGTGCTCGCGGTGCTGCTGCAGGCCGCGCCGGCGATGCTCGCCGGTGTGCTGTGGTGGGCCAGCGGCTGGGGCGTGGCGCGGCCGCAGTGGGTGAAGCCGGGCCGGGCCGAGATCGTTACCTCGCTCAAGGCGAGCTGGCCGCTGTTCCTGTCGTCGGTCGCGACCAATCTCTACACCACGTCGACCACCGTACTGCTCGGCTTCTTCGCCCCGGCTGCGGAAGTCGGCTTTTTCGCCGCCGCCAACAAGCTGACCTACACCGCGCAGGGCCTGATCGGCCCGCTGGTGCAGGCCACCTACCCGCGCATCGCCCAGCTCGCTGTGCATGACCGCAAGGGTGCGCTGGCGCTGATCAACAAATCGTTTAGTGCGCAGGGCGGCGTTGGCCTGCTATTGACCGTCATCCTCGCCGCCGGCGCACCGTGGATCGTACCGCTGCTCTTGGGCAAAGGAATGGCAGGCGCGGTGTCCGCACAGATGTGGCTCGCCGCCGTGATCCTGATCGGCGCGCTGAGCTTCGTCTACGGTCTGCAGACGCTGCTGCCGTTCGGCGAGGAGCGCTATTACAGCCGCGTGCTGGTGATCGCGGGCTTCCTCAATGTCGGCCTGCTGTTCGTCTGCCTGCCGCTGGCCAATACCGCCGTGACCGCCGCGCAGGTCGTCGTCGCGGTCGAGGCGTATATCCTCGCCGCGTTCTGGTGGCGCGCGCGCAAGATTCACCGCGAGATTGCACAATCATGACCTCGCGCATCAGCATCGTCCTGCCCTGCTACAACGCCGCCGCGCATCTGCCGGAAACGCTGGCCTCGCTTTCTGCGCAGACCTTCCGTGATTTCGAATGCATCGCGATCGACGATGGCTCGCGTGACGCCACGCGCCAGATACTCGAAGCGCACGCGGCCCAGGACCCGCGTTTCTGCATCATCAGCCGCGAAAACCGCGGCCTGATCGCAACCCTGAACGAGGGCATCGCCGCCGCGCGCGGCGAGTGGATCGCGCGCATGGACGCCGACGACATCGCCCATACCGACCGGCTGGAAAAGCAGCTCGCACAGGTCGAAGCCACCGGCGCCGATATCTGCGGCAGCTGGATACGCTTCTTCGGCGATCGCCAGGGCGAATGGCACCTGCCGGGCGACGATGCCGCGATTCGCGCGCACCTGATCTTCAACGTGGCGCTGGCGCACCCGACCGTGCTCGCGCGCGCCAGCCTGCTCAAGGCGCATCCGTACGATCAGGCCAACGAATTCGCCGAAGACTACGGCTTGTGGTGCGAGCTGGCGCTGGCCGGGGCGAAGTTCGCCAACGTGCCGCAGGTGCTGCTCGATTACCGCACCCACGCCGGCCAGATCAGCCAGGCCCGCGCCAGCGCGCAACGCGCCACCGGCCAGCGCGTGCGCGAACGCTATATCCCGGCCTATCTGCCGGAAGACCTGAAACCGCTCGCTCCGCGCCTGATCGAACTGGCCGAACCGGCCCGCCTTCTGACCGAGGACGAATTCTGCTGGCTGGCGGTTTTCCTGCTGCGCCTGCTGAACTGGCAACCGCTCTGCCGCACTGCCTTTGGCCCGATCTGGCTCGATGCGCTGCAGCGCACGCCGTACGCCGGGTGGCGCCTGGCACTGCTTACGGCGCGGCTTGCCCGTGCCTTTCCGCTGCCCAGGAGCGAAGGCCGGCGCTACCTGCGCCAGCTCGCGCGTTGCATCGCCGGTCCGCGAGTCTGCGGCTGGCTCAAGGGCTTGCGATGAAAATCGTCTTTTTCGTGCGCGACCTGGGGCTGGGCGGCGTCGAACGCTGCGTGACGCTGGTCGCGGCGGGGCTCGCCGCGTGCGGATTCGACATCACCATTGCGCTGCTCGGCGGCAGCCGCAATCTGTGGGCCGCGCAGACCGACAGCGTGCGCGTGGTCGATCTCTCCACCGTCTGGCACGGCAAAAAGCCGTGGACCTGGCTGGCCGGCTGGCGCGCCGCGCGGGCACTGGCCAAGGACGCCGACGTGGTGATCGCCTCGACTTTCCTGATGCCGCTCTACATGGCCTGGGCCGCGACGCGAGGCTTGAACCAGCGCCTGATCGCGTGGGTGCACGGCCCCAAGTACGAGCTCGACGCGTTTGCCAAGATGAACCCGATCCACCGCGCCGCCTGCCAGTTTATCTACCGCCGCCTGCCGGAAATCCTCTGCGTGTCCGACCACACGCGCCAATCGCTCGCGCGCTGGCTCGGCATGCCGGTGCAGCCGGGCTGGCAGGTGATGCCGAATTTCGTCGAAGCGCCGCCCGATGGCTTTGCCCCGCCCACCACGGATAAACCGCACACGCCGTTGCAATTGCTGTTCGTTGGCCGCATCGCCGAGGAAAAGCAGCCGCACTTGTGGCTCGATACGCTGGAGGCGCTGGCCGCGCGCGGCCTGCCTGCCGAGCTCACCGTGCTCGGCGAAGGCCCGCTGCAAAACTGGGTAAAAGACGAAGCCACCCGCCGCCGGCTGACCGTACACTTCCACGGCCAGATCGGTGGTGTGAGCGAATTCATGCGCCGCGCCGACTGGCTGCTGTTAACCTCGCGCTTCGAAGGCTTCGGCCTGGTGGTGCTCGAAGCGATGCAGGTCGGCCTGCCCGTGGTCAGCACCGATTCCGGCGGCGTGAGCGATTTCTTCCAGCAACGTGTGGACGAGTTTGTCGTGATTGAGGCGACGGGCGCAGCGCTCGCGGCTAAAATCGCTGCGCAATTGCCGCACCATGCCGAGATCGGCGCGTGGCTCACAAACCGGGCCCGCGATTATGAACCGGAAGTGTTGCTGGGGAAGTGGGTCGCGTTGCTGGAAGAAAAACAGTGAATTCGTAGGGCGGAAAAGCAAAGCGCCTTCCGCCTCATGGCAATTAAAACCTCATGCGTCGGATGGCGCCAGCGGCTTATCCGACCTACACGACTTTGAATTAATGCAAGGGATAGCGCGTAGGTTGGGCTGAATAAAATGAAGCCCAACATTTACCGTGATGCCGAAATTGTCGTTAGACGGCACCAAATTACACACACTTTCTGGCACTGAGCAATCGTGAGCGAACCGAAACTTCATTCAGTCCTTTCCAAACCACACGAGTACGAACTCAGCGAGTTTCGATACCACGTGGAAAAGAAAGATCCGAGCCTGTCCTTCATTGATATGACACTTCAGAAAAACGCCGAGTCAGTTACATTGAGATTCTGGCAGCCAATAAATCTGAAGATTGAAGAAGGATTTCCTCAACCAACGGGCGGTATGGTGTTCTACGATCTGTCGGCCGATGGCCTTGAAAACATCGGCGTTAAAGTTGCAGACTTTGAAGCATCTTGGGGTTCAGTGACGTTCTCCGCCAAGATTGTGGAGAAAATCAGCGCGTAGCTTGGGCTGAATGAAATGAAGCCCAACGTTTACCGTGATGCCGAAATTGTCGTTGGGCTTCGCGTAGCTCAACCAACCTACTAAAAATTTTTCAGGAGAATTTTAATGAATACCTTGTTCATCCGTGCCCTGCTGGTTTCCAGCCTGCTGGCCCCGCTGGCCCAAGCCGCTGACGAATCCGTTGCCTCCGCGCCGGCAGCTTCCGCCCCGGCCACCGCTTCGGCGCCAGCCGCCGTCGCGCCCAGCAAGGCGGACGTCACCAAGGCCATTGCGGTACTGGAAAGCAACTTCCTGGGCCAGGATGCGTCGGCCGCGGCCCAGACCGTGATGCAGTTTGCCCAGCTCAGCAAGGATATCGCCATCCAGCTGAGCCCCAAGACCACGCTCTGGATTTTTGGCGAAGCCAAGCCCGACAGCCAGGACGAGGAGATCTACCGCCAGATGCTGATGGTCGCCTATGTGGCCGGCAACCTGAAAGCACAGCTCTCCGCAGCCAAACCGGTTGATAGCCCGCTGGCGGGCTGGAAATTCACCCTGAAGGCCTACCAGGATATCCAGGCAGCCAACAGCAAGATCAAGATCGCCGAACTCGAAACCCTGAAAAAGCAGCAGGCCAAGGGCGAGCTGCCCAAGCTCGCGGCCAAGGCGCTGCAGAAGTAAGCCATGAACCGGATTGCCCTGCTGATCCCGCATTACAACAACCCGCAAGGTCTGGCATCGTCCTTGGCCTCGGTCGGTGCAGACGAGCGCGTCGATGCGTTTGTCGTCGACGACGGCAGCACGCGCGCGCCACTCGATGAAGCGCTGGCGCGGGCGGCATGGCGCGCGCAGGGCGAAGTGAAGTTCCTTTACTTGCCGCAGAATTGCGGCATCGAGCATGCCTTGAATGCCGGGCTGGCGGCGATCGTCGACACCGGTTACGACTACGCGGCGCGGCTCGATTGCGGAGACCTGAATGCAGAAGACCGCTGCGCGCGGCAGGCGACATTTCTGGACGCGCATCCGGATGTCGCGCTGCTCGGCTCGGCCGTGGTGTTTTTCGATGATTCGGGCGACCGCTTCACGCTGCGCCAGCCACAAAGCCATGGCGCGATCGTGCGCCAGATGCACGACGACAACGCCTTCACCCACCCGGCGGTGATGTTCCGCATCGCGGCGGTCAGGCAGATCGGCCTCTACCCGACCGATTGCCCGGCAGCGGAGGATTTCGCCTACTTCTGGCAGTTCGTTGCATGCTATCAGACGGCCAACCTGCCCGAAGTGCTGGTCCGGACCGAATACGCGGCGGGCGGCATTTCGCTTTCCAAGCGCAAGTTGCAGCAGCGCACGCGGCTGAAGATCCTGTGGCGGCATTTCGACTGGACGCCGCGCTCGGCGCTGTTGCTGCTGAAACCGTTGCTGTGGCAAGTCATCCCCTTTTCCTTGGCCCAGCGCGTGAAGCACATGGTGGGAATCAAATCGTGGTCATGAACAAACTCATCTGCCTGATCCCGCACTACAACAACCCGCAAGGGCTGGCGAAATCGCTGGCTTCGATCGGCAAGGACGAGCAGTGCGATGTGCTGGTCGTCGACGACGGCAGCGTGAAACAACCGCTCGACGAAGCCGCCGCGCGCGCTGCGTTTGCCGCGCAGGGCGAGCTGCATTTCCTGCGCCTGCCGCAAAACCAGGGCATCGAGCACGCGCTGAACGCGGGGCTGGCCTGGATAGCCGAGCGCGAATACGAACTCGTCGCACGCCTCGATTGCGGCGACGAGAATCTGCCCGACCGCTTCGCCAGGCAGACCGCATACCTCGCCGAGTTTCCGACCGTGATGCTGCTCGGCGGCGCGGCGAGCTTTGTCGACCAGCAAGGCGTGGAGCAATTCGTGCTGCGCCACCCGAGCGATTACCGTTCGATCTGGTGGGCGCTGAAAGCCAATTCGGCCTTCATCCACCCGACGGTGATGTTCCGCCTGTCCGCGCTGAAGACCACCGGCAATTACCCGCTCGACATTCCTGCCGCCGAGGATTACGGCCTGTTCTGGGAATTCGCCAAGGCTTTCCCTGTGATGAACCTGCCCGACGTGCTGATCCGCTACGAGCTCGACCCTGGCGGCATTTCGCTTTCCAAGCGCAAGAAGCAGCTCAAATCGCGCCTGAAACTGCAGTGGCGCAACCGCGACCGTAGTTACGCCGCGTGGTTTGGCATGCTGCGCACGCTGCTGTTGCTGGTATTGCCGTACGGGCTGGTGTTCAAGGTGAAATCTTGGCTGCGCGGAGGTCAAGCCTGATGGCCGGCATCGTCCACGTAGTCGAATCCTTCGGCGCCGGCACCCTGTCGATGGTCAGCGCCATCGCCAACCGTCAGGCCCAGGCCGGCCATGCCGTGACCGTGATCCATTCCGTGCGCGAGGAAACGCCGGCCAACTGGCGCGCGCTGTTCGATGCGCACATCGAATTTATCCAGTTGCCGATGATCCGCTCGATCAAGCCGGCAGCCGACTGGCGCGCCGGGCGCATGCTGATGGCGGAAATCAAGCGCCTCTCGCCCGATATCGTGCACCTGCATTCCTCCAAGGCTGGTGCGCTCGGGCGCCTCGGCAGCCTGTTCTATCCGGGGCCGCGCTGGTTCTTTTCGCCGCACGGACTGTCATTCTTGCAACGCGCCGAAGGGCGGCTGAAGAACACGGTCTTCCTGCTGATCGAGAAGCTGCTGGCGCGTATTCCGGTGACTTTCATCGCCTGCTCGCCCTCGGAAGCCGAGCAGATTCGCGCCAACCTGACTCCGCGCGTGGTCGTGGTCAACAACGCGGTCGATCTGGCGGCGATTCCCGCCGCGCCGGGGAACGAGCACGTCGTGCGCATCGGCACCGTCGGCCGCGTGACGCTCGCGCGCAATCCGGAACTGTTTGCCAGCATCGCCAGCGCCTTGCACGGCGAAGGTGTCGAATTCGTCTGGATCGGCGGCGGCGACGAATCTGGTGAGACCGCACTAAAAGCTGCGGGGGTGAAACTCACCGGCTGGGTCGATCGCGCGGAAGCCTTGAAACAGCTCGCCACGCTCGACATCTATATCCAGACTTCGCGCTGGGAAGGCCTGCCGGTGGCGGTGATCGAAGCGATGGCCGCCGGCTTGCCGGTGGTCGCGACCAATGTGGTCGGCAACCGCGATCTGGTGCGCAACGGCGAAAACGGCTGGCTGGCGAACGACTGCGACGATTTTCTGGCACGCCTCGCCACGCTGATCGAGGATCGCGCCGAGCGCCAGCGCTTGGGCAGGCAAGCGCGGGCGTTTGCGCACACCTATTATTCGCTCGATACAATGATGGCCGAACTTGATCGCGCCTATGGCTTGAAGGATTGAAAATGGCAGTACAACAACGCGCCGAGAAGGCCAAACCCTGGCTGGCACTGGCGGATTTTCTGGCGCTGGCGCTGGCTTTTTCCGGTGCCGTCGTGCTGCTGGTGATGCTGCGCGGGCACCGCATCGGGCCGGGCTTCGTTTACTGGTGGAAAGTGGAGGGCGAACAGCAGGCACTGGCTTTCCTGTTCCTCGCGCTGCTGACCGTCGGCACCTTCTGGTGGCGCGGCCATTACAGCCTGCGCCTGCCGTTCTGGGACGAGCTGCTGGAAATCCTCAAGAGCCTGCTGCTGGCCGCGCTCCTGAACGGCATGGTGGTGCTGTTCGCCAAGTGGCCGATCTCGCGTTTCCTCTGGCCGGTGTCGTGGGGGCTGGCGCTGGCGCTGCTGCCGCTGCTGCGCTCGAACATGAAAATCTGGCTGCTCAGATGCGGCCAGTGGCAGTTGCCCACCGTGATCATCGGCGGCGGGCAGAATGCGGTGGAAGCCTGGCAGGCGATGCAGAGCGAACCGCTGCTAGGCTTCGAGGTCAGCAGTTTTGTCGCGGTGGATGGCACCGCCCCCACAGAACTCGAAGTCGCATCCGGACGCAGCCTGCCGGTGATGCGTCTGGCCGCCGGCGAATTGCTGCCGTGGCTGGAAAGCCAGGGGCATCCGCACGTAACGATTGCCGTGAACGAGGACGAACTACGCGCCCTGCAGGTCGAGATCGAGCTCCTGAGCCTGCGCTACAAGGATCTGCACGTGATCCCGCCGCTCGCCGGCCTGCCGCTGTTCGGCGTTTCCGCCAACCATTTCTTCAGCCATGAAGTGCTGATGCTGCGCGTGCGCAACAACCTCGCCATGCCGTCGCTGATGCTGCTCAAACGCATCTTCGATTTCTGCGGTGCACTGTTCGGCCTCTTGCTGCTCTCGCCCTTGTTCGCCTATGTCGGCTGGCAGATCAAACGCCAGGGCGGCCCGGGCGACGTGTTCTTCGGCCATGTGCGCGTCGGCATGAACGGCCAGCCGTTCAAGTGCTGGAAATTCCGCACCATGGTGCACAACTCGAAGGAAGTGCTCGAACACCTGCTCGCCACCAGCAGCGAGGCGCGTGCCGAGTGGGACAAGGATTTCAAGCTCAGGAACGATCCGCGCATCACCCCGATCGGCGCGTTCCTGCGCAAGACCAGCCTCGACGAGATTCCGCAGTTGTGGAACGTGCTGAAAGGCGAAATGAGCCTGGTCGGCCCGCGCCCGATCATCGACGCCGAGCTGGAACGCTACGGCGAGCGGGTGGATTTCTACCTGGAAGCGCGACCGGGCCTGACCGGGCTGTGGCAGGTTTCCGGCCGCAACGAAACCACCTATGCCGAGCGTGTGGCGCTCGATGCGTGGTACGTGAAAAACTGGAACCTGTGGTACGACATCGCGATCCTGTGCAAGACGGTGCGCACGGTGCTGACCGGCAAGGGTGCTTATTGAAATAGGCGGCTGCAATTAAAACAAAAGGGCGCATTGGCGCCCTTTTGTTTTATGACCGATTGGGATTACTTCGAATACTTGCGAATCGCCATCTGTATTTCCGCAATCGCCTTCTCGATATCGTCCTCGGTCACCTCGGCCGGTCCATCGTGCGTGCTCAACTGGCTGATATGCGTGCTGATCGTCGTGGCATCCAGTTTCTGGGTCGAAATGAAATCGCGCTCTTTCCCGTGTTTTTCATCGTCGTCATGCCAGTTGACCGCAATGGCGGAAAGATTGTCGCTGTCATGTCCGCCCTGCATCTCGGCCTTGTCCATGAGCTGCGGCAGGGCAAACAAGGCGGGGAAGGCGTTGAGGAAGTGCGTAATATCCCGTTCGGGCAGCACGCCCCACAAGCCGTCGGAACAGAGTAACAAGGTATCGCCATCGAGCAGGGCCACTTTGCCGCCGAGCTCGATCTCCGGCGGGTAATAGCCGCCCAGGCAGGTATACACCTTGTTCTTTTCCGCATGATGCAGGGCTTCTTCCGCCGTGATCAGGCCGGCATCGACCATCTTGCGCACCTTGGAATGATCGCGCGTGCGTGCCACCGTTTTCCCGTTGCGCACCAGGTACAGCCGCGAATCGCCCACATGCGCCCAATAGGCGATGCCGTCCTGCACCAGGCAAGCCACGCAGGTCGTGCGCGGTATTTCCACCATGCGATGGCTGGAGGCGTAATTGAAAATCGCATCGTGGCACATATTGAGCGTTTCGTTCAGAAACTGCGCCGGGCGCGGCAACACCGGCTTGGCATGCTTCTGGAACTGGTCGCACACCAACTCGACCGCAATCTGCGCAGCCACCTCGCCATGCAGATGCCCGCCCATGCCATCGGCGACCACCATCAGCAGGGCATCCCGGCTGTAGGAATACCCCACGCGGTCCTCGTTGTACTGCCGGCCGCCTTTGCGGCTGTCTTGATAGATGGTGAATTTCATCGGCTTTCTTCGGTCGAGTGTCGTGTCATGTTGAGCCAGGTGCGCTTGACCCTGTTCAACACCGTGGACTTTTTAATCGGACTTGAACGCGGCGCCAGCAGCATTTTCTGCAGCTGGTGCACGCTTTGCGGCCGGGCGTTGTGATCGAGCTGCAGGCAGTGCTCGATCAAATCGAGCAATTCCGGCGAGTAGCGCTCGCCGAACAAGGCTGCGAGCCTGAGTGGCTTGGGATCCTTTTCGCGCGCCTCGGCCGAAGGCGGCGGGGTGCCGGCAATGCAGGCATACATCGAAGCGCCGATGCCGTAGATATCGGTCCACGGGCCCATGGGCTCGCTTCGCCGATACTGTTCGGGCGCGGCAAAGCCCGGCGTGTACATCGGCGCCAACCGGCCCAAATCACCGCTCAGCGCCTGGCGGGCCGAGCCGAAATCGAGCAGTAGCGGCGTCGTATCCTTGCGGATATACAGATTGGCCGGCTTGATATCCAGATGCAAAAGCTTGTGCAGATGGACTTCGCGCAGACCGTTTAGGAGCTGGTAGAACACATGGCGGATCAGCTCTTCGCTCACGCCCTCGCGATCGCGCTTGAGCTGGATTTCCTTTTGCAGGGTTCGGCCGCGCTCGTAATCCATCACCATGTAGACGGTTTCGTTGGCGCGGAAGAAATTGATCACTCGCACGATGTTCGGATGCCGGATGCGGGCCAGCGTTTTGCCCTCTTCGAAGAAACATTTCAGGCCGTGCTTGAACAGCACGGCGCTGCCTTCACTATTGTTGGCCTGGATCAGCGCATCGTTTTCACGCCGCAGCGCCAGCGCGTTGGGCAGGTACTCCTTGATCGCGACCGGGTAATCGTTCTCGTCGTGCGCCAGATAGACGATGCTGAACCCACCCGCAGAAAGCAGCTTGGCAATGGTGTAGTTCTGCAACTGGTAACCGCGCTCGAGCGGTTCAACGCTTGGATTCGCCATCCTCGGGGATTCGCTATACTCTGGGCATTCGATGCTGAATTTTGGGTATTGGTCCCGGGAAAGTAAAGAAACTCCGTGCTTTTAGTAAGAGCATCAACAATTAAAAATGGGAAAAACATGATCTACAGCATGACCGGCTACGCCAGCGCACAACACGAATGGCCGCAAGGCACGCTCCTGGTTGAACTGCGCGCCGTCAACCACCGCTTTCTTGATGTTTCGTTGCGCCTGCCGGAAGAATTCCGTTCACTGGAAAGCCCGATCCGCGAAAAACTGGCGGCGCGGCTCAATCGCGGCAAGGTGGAATGCCGAATCGCCTTCAATAGCCAGCAAGGCGTGGATTCGGGCAGCCTGCAACTGAACCGCACGCTGGCGGAAAGCCTGCTGAACCTGGGCCGCGAGCTGTCCGCCCTTGCGCCGGAAGCGCGCCCGCTGTCGATCGGCGAAGTGCTGCGCTGGCCCGGCGTGCTGGCCACCGATGCCCTGCCGCCGGAAACCCTGCAAGCCACCGCGCTGACCCTGCTCGATGCCGCGCTTGAGGATTTCCTCGCCAACCGTGGCCGCGAAGGCGAAAAACTCGCCGGATTGCTGCAAGATCGCGCAGCGCAGATGGAAGTGCTGCTGGCCAATATCCGCCCGCGCCTGCCACAGATCGTCGCCGATTACGAGGCGCGCCTGACCCAGCGTTTTGTCGATGCCTTGGGCGGCCAGGATGACGAGCGCATCCGCCAGGAAATCGTGATGTTCGCCCAGCGTATCGATGTGGCCGAGGAACTCGACCGCCTGACGGCACACATCGCCGAACTGCGCCATATCCTCAAGAAAGGCGGCAACGCCGGCAAGCGTCTGGACTTCCTGATGCAGGAACTCAACCGCGAAGCCAATACCCTGGGCTCCAAATCCGTCGCGGTGGAAAGCAGCCGTACTTCGATGGAACTCAAGGTCTTGATCGAGCAGATGCGCGAACAGGTGCAAAACATTGAGTAAGCATCAGGCGATTGTTCCTGATTAGGCAACTGCAAAGGATCAACTATGACCAAAGAACCCCGCCAGCCCGCCGGCACCCTGTTGCTGCGCACCCTGGCCATGCCAGCCGACACCAACCCGAGTGGCGATATCTTTGGCGGCTGGCTGCTGTCGCAGATGGATCTGGGCGGGGCGATCTTGGCCAAGGAACTGGCACGCGGACGCGTTGTGACCGTGGCGGCGGATGCGACCACGTTTCTCAAGCCGGTCAAGGTCGGCGATGTGGTCTGCTGTTACGGCTACTGCTCGCACGTCGGTCGCACCTCGCTCAAGATCAAGCTGGAAGTGTGGATCAAGCGCGTCGCGCGCGAACCGATCGGCGAACGCGAATGCGTGACGGAAGCCGTATTCACCTATGTCGCCGTCGACCCGGATGGCCGCTCGCGCGCATTGCCTGCCGATGTTCGCAAAGCGGCTGAGAGCGGCGAGGGGGAAGTCCGTTCGTTCGGGTGCGATCTTGATCACTCTCCGGAATAGTCCACGCCATGCCGCGCCGCTCCGAATACCTTGACTGGCTGTTTGAACAACTGGCGCCGCTGGGCGCGTTGCGCGCGCGGGCCATGTTCGGCGCGTTTGGCCTGTACTGCGATGAACTGTTTTTTGCCATTGTTGATGACGATGTGCTCTATGTGAAGGTCGACGACGCCAGCCGCGCCGAATTCGAGGCCGAAGGATTGGCACCGTTTACCTACCCGATGAAGGACGGCAGCACATCGACGCTTTCTTACTATCCCTTACCCGATTTCGCACTGGAAACCCCGCACGAGCTGGTGTTTTGGGCCAAGAAGGGGCTGGCAGCGGCCTTGCGCGCGCAAAATCAGCCGAAAAGACGCAAGAATCAGGGATAACCCGCAGTCGCGTGCTTCACGCCGCCTCGATTCTGTTGGACAATCAACTCTTTCTGCCGCATCGTGTGCGGGCAGAGGCAAGAAGTCCCTGCGGGGCAACGTTATCGCTTTCAAGGCAACCCGGAATCATGCGCCAAGCCACCGTCACCCGTAACACCCTGGAAACCCGGATCACCGTCAGCGTGAATCTCGATGGTTCCGGCCAATCCAAATTCAACACCGGCGTTCCGTTCCTGGAACACATGCTCGACCAGATCGCGCGTCACGGCCTGCTTGATCTCGAGATCGTGGCCGAGGGCGATCTGCATATCGATGCGCACCATACGGTGGAAGACGTCGGCATCACGCTCGGCCAGGCCTTTGCCAAGGCGGTCGGCGACAAGAAAGGCATCCGCCGCTACGGCCACAGCTATGTGCCGCTCGACGAAGCGCTGTCGCGCGTGGTGATCGATCTCTCCGGCCGTCCGGGCCTCGTGTGCCATGTCGACTACACCCGCGATTCGATCGGCAATTTCGATACCCAGCTGTTCGGCGAGTTTTTCAACGGCTTCGTCAACCACGCCGCGGTCACGCTGCACATCGACAACCTGCGCGGCGACAACGTGCACCATCAGGCCGAGACCATTTTCAAGGCATTCGGCCGGGCGCTGCGCATGGCCGTCGAGATGGACGAACGGATGGCCGGCGTCACGCCGTCCACCAAAGGCACACTGGTAGGTTGAAATGAAAATTGCAGTCGTCGACTATGGCATGGGCAATCTGCGCTCGGTCACCAAGGCCCTGGAGCACGTTGCCGGCAACGATGCCCAAATCATCCTGACCGACGATCCGGCCGTGGTCGCTAGCGCCGACAAGGTGGTCTTCCCCGGCCAGGGCGCGATGCCCGATTGCATGCGCGAGCTGGAGCAGCGCGGCCTGAAGCAGGTGGTGCTGGATGCGGCGCGCAGCAAGCCGTTTCTGGGCATCTGCGTCGGTGCCCAGCTGCTGTTCGAGTTCAGCGAAGAAGGAAACACGCCGGGACTGGGCGTATTCAAGGGCAAGGTCGTGCGTTTTCCGGCCGACAAGATGCACGATGAACACGGTCAGAAGCTGAAGGTGCCGCACATGGGCTGGAACGAAATGTTCATCGTGCACGAGCATCCGCTCTGGGCCGGCATCCCGGAAGGCGAGCGTTTCTATTTCGTGCACAGCTACCATTTTGTGCCGGCGGAAGACATCGCAGTGATCGAAAGCGCCTATCCCTACCGCTTTGCAGCCGCCGTGGCACGTGCCAATATATTCGCCATCCAGTGCCACCCGGAAAAAAGCCATCATGCCGGGCTCAAACTGCTGGAAAATTTTGTACACTGGAATGGTTGTTACTGATTTATAAAGGTTTTACCCCCTTAATCCTATTGCCTGACCACCTGAACCAATCATGCTAATCATCCCTGCTATTGATTTGAAGGACGGCCACTGCGTGCGTTTGCGCCAGGGGCTGATGGAAGACGCCACCGTTTTCTCCGAAGAACCCTCCGTCATGGCCGCGCACTGGCTGGCAAAAGGCGCGCGCCGCCTGCATCTGGTGGACCTGAATGGCGCCTTCGCCGGCAAGCCGAAGAACCTGGGCGCCATCAAGGGCATTCTGGCCGAGATCAACGGCGAGATTCCGGTGCAACTGGGCGGCGGCATCCGCAGCCTGGAAACCATCGAGCAGTATCTGGACGCCGGCATCGACTACGTGATCATCGGCACCGCTGCAGTGAAGCAGCCCGGCTTCCTGCATGAAGCCTGCGACGCGTTCCCCGGCCACATCATCGTCGGACTCGACGCCAAGGACGGCATGGTAGCCACCGATGGCTGGTCCAAGGTGACCGACCACGACGTGATCGATCTGGCGAAACGCTTCCAGGGCTACGGCGTCGAATCGGTGATCTACACCGACATCGGTCGCGACGGCATGCTGTCCGGCGTGAACATCGAAGCCACCGTCAAGCTGGCGCAGGCGCTGACCATCCCGGTGATCGCTTCCGGCGGGCTGACCAACCTCGACGACGTGAAAGCGCTGTGCGCGGTGGAAGCCGAGGGCATCGAGGGCGTGATCACCGGCCGCGCCATCTACGAAGGCACGATCGATTTTGAAGCCGCGCAAGATCTGGCGGACCAGCTTTCCGCCTGATCAAGGATCTCCATGTCGCTTGCCAAACGCATCATCCCCTGCCTCGACGTGACCGCCGGTCGCGTGGTCAAGGGCGTCAACTTCCTTGAACTGCGCGATGCCGGCGATCCGGTCGAGATCGCCAAGCGTTACGACGACCAGGGCGCGGACGAGGTCACCTTCCTCGACATCACCGCCTCCAGCGACGACCGCGATGTGATCCTGCACGTGATCGAAGCGGTCGCCTCGCAGGTGTTCATCCCGCTGACCGTCGGCGGCGGCGTGCGCAAGGTCGACGATGTGCGCCGGCTCTTGAATGCAGGTGCCGACAAGGTCAGCATCAACACCACCGCCGTGACCAATCCGGAAGTGGTACGCGATGCCGCCGCCCGCTTCGGCTCGCAAGCCATCGTCGTCGCCATCGACGCCAAGCAGGTCAGCCTGCCGGGCGAGCCGCTGCGCTGGGAAGTGTTCACCCACGGCGGACGCAAGCACACCGGGCTCGATGCCGTGGAATGGGCGAGGAAAATGCAGGCCTACGGCGCCGGCGAAATCCTGCTTACCAGCATGGATCGCGACGGCACCAAGATCGGCTTCAACCTGCCGCTGACCCGCGCGGTCTCCGATGCGGTGGATATCCCGGTGATCGCCTCCGGCGGCGTGGGCAATTTGCAGCATCTGGTCGACGGCGTGATCGAAGGCCATGCCGATGCGGTGCTGGCCGCCAGCATCTTCCACTTTGGCGAATACACCGTGCGCCAGGCCAAGGAAGCGATGCGCGCGGCCGGGATCGAAGTCCGCCTGTAACCCCCACGGGTAACATCCCTTTGCGCTTTGGGCTTGGGATGGCAATACTGGTTTGATCCGGATTGCCAGACGAGCCCATCATGAAAAACCTGCTGTTGGCGGTGTTCTCTGGACTATGGTTTTCCCTGGCCCAAGCCGCCGTTGTAGTGCGCGTTCCCGTTACCGTGCCGGACGATGCGAAAATCAATGCCTTCCTGGCCAATGGCAATCTGCAGGCCATCAGTAGTTATGCCTCCCCCTTGCTCGATTCGGGCGGGCTGGTTGAGCAGGTGCTTTTTCGGCGCGCTATCGTGCAGGGCGGACTGGATGCCCAATTCACCAACTTCCGTGTTTCCAATTCCGCCCGGGCGCGGGAATCCGTTCGCGATGGCTCGGCGGTGGGCGGCGGCTTTGCCGCCTGGCATACCTACTGCCAGGAAAACGCCACCGACTTGTTTGAATCAGAGGCCGTCATTCCGGACGGGCGTTTTGAAAAAGGCCTCTATACCTCGGCGGAAAAACTTGGCCAACTGAAGGTCAAGACCAGCCGTGATCTGCAGCATCTGCGGGTGGCCAGCACCCGGACATGGGTGGTCGACTGGGCGACCCTGGAGCAGTTGAAGTTCGCCAAGGTCATGGATGCCTCGACCGTGGAGGAGCAGTTCAAGCTGGTGCAAACCGGTTGGGCCGACGTGGTACTGCATGATTTTGCCAACACCCCGGACATGAGTGTCGAGGTCAATGGCATCCGCCTTTACCCCATACCGGGCGTGAAAGTGGCGTTGGTCGGATCGCGGCATTTTATCGTCAGTCGCAAGCATCCGGCGGGCGCACAGGTTTTCGAATCGCTGCAAAAAGGCTTGAAAATCATGCAGAAAAGCGGTGAAATCGAACGCGCTTTTACCGAAAGCGGTTTCTACAACATGACGGCCCGGAACTGGCTGTTGCTCAAGCCGGAATGAATCCGGCCAGAAAGGAATGCCGCATGGCATGGTTCGACGAAATCAAGTGGGATGGCGCTGGCCTCGTGCCGGTGATCGCGCAGGACAAACAGACCGGCCGCGTGCTGATGTTTGCCTACGCCAACCGCGAAGCCGTGGCGCTGACCGCGGAAAAAGGCACCGCGCATTACTGGACGCGCTCGCGCCAGAAGCTGTGGCACAAGGGCGAGGAATCCGGCCATTTCCAGCGCGTGCATGAAATCCGCCTGGATTGCGACGGCGATGTGCTGATCTACCTGATCGACCAGGAAGGCGGCATCGCCTGCCACACCGGCCGTCAGAGCTGCTTTTTCCGCGTGCTCAAGGACGGGGAGTGGCTGGTGACCGATCCGGTACTCAAGGACCCGCATGCGATTTACGGGGCGGGACATTCGCACTGATACTCAAAAAACCGCCTTGCCCAGGCGGTTTTTTCATGGCGGTAGCCGCGTTATGATGCTGCCATAACAAGACCCTTGGAATCCCGCGATGCTGATGCTGATTTCTCCGGCCAAGAGGCTGGATACCACTACCCCGCCTGTCACGCCCAGCCATTCCATGCCGGACTTTCTGGCGCATTCGGCCGAGCTGATCGCCGTGATGCGGCAGAAATCCCCACAGGAGATCGCCGAGCTGATGGGATTATCCGACAAGCTGGCGCTGCTCAATTTCGAGCGTTTCCAGAGCTGGCAGCCCGAGTTCACTCTGGACAACGCCAAGCAGGCCGTGCTGACTTTCATGGGCGATGTTTACGAAGGCCTCGATGCGGCAAGCCTCACCCCGGCGCAGTTCGATTACCTGATCCGGCACCTGCGCATTCTCTCCGGCCTGTATGGCCTGCTGCGCCCGCTCGACCTGATGCAGCCCTACCGCCTGGAAATGGGCACGCGCCTGGCCAATCCACGCGGCAAGGATCTGTATGCGTTCTGGGGCGATGAGCTGACCGGCGCGATCAATGCGCTCAAGCCCGGCGTGCTGGTCAACCTGGCCTCCAACGAGTACTTCAAGGCTGTCAATGTGAAGAAGCTGACCTGCCCGGTGATCACGCCGGTATTCGAGGACTGGTCGGCTGGCCGCTACAAGATCGTGAGTTTTTATGCCAAACGCGCGCGCGGCCTGATGGTGCGCTGGGCCGCCTTGCACGGCGTAACCGATCCGCAACAGCTCAAAGGCTTCGATCTGGAAGGCTATGCCTTCGATCCGGGGGCATCGGATGAAACAACCTGGCACATGCGGCGCCGGCTGGATTGAGTGCGGGCTTGAGCACAAGCATGCGGGGCCCATGCACTGTGCATGAGCCCCGGTCTCGCAGCAGGCAAGTGTGGACTGGCGCTCAGATGTAGTGGTTCAGGTATTCGGTCAGTGCCAGAATCGCCATCGACTGGCCGTAGGGCATCGAGGTGAGCTTGATGTCCTTGTAGAACTGCTTGGTCGAACCCATCGCGGTTCCAAACGAGACATTGACCAGCTCGCCCTTGCTGTCGATGTTGGCGATCACGCCTTCCACCGCCTTCACCGCCACCGGCAGGTATTCGGCGCCGATGTAGCGCTTGCGGATCGCCTTGAGCATGCCGAAGGCAAAGCCGGCGGTGGCCGAGGCTTCGAGGTAGGAGGTCTCGTCATCCAGCAGCGTGTGCCAAAGGCCGGTTTCCTTGTCCTGGAACTTCGCCAGCGCCGAGACTTGCGATTTGAAGGTGTCGATCAGGAATTCGCGCAGATGGTCGCCCGGCTGCAGATTCAGCAATTCGATGAATTCCGGGATCACGATGGTGATCCAGCTGTTGCCGCGCGCCCACAAGGCTTCGGCAAAGTTGTGGCGGCCTTCGAAATTCCAGCCATGGAACCACAGGCCGGTCTTGGTATCGAACAGGTACTTGATGTGGATAAGGAACTGGCGCTTCGCTTCTTCCACGTAATCCGGGCGGTTCAGCAACAGGCCGATCTTGGCCAGCGGCAGCACGCTCATCATCAGCGTGTCGTCCCACAGTTGCTGGTGGTTGTCGTTGTTGAACACGATGTGCTGGAAGCCGTGGTCTTCGGTGCGCGGCATGTCGTACATCACGTAATCGGCCCAGATTTCCAGGTAGGGCTTGTAGGTGCTGTTGCCGGTGCGCTCGTACAGATAGGCCAGCGTCAGCATCGCGGCCATGGTATTGATGTTCTTGGTCGGCGTGCCGGCCTCGAATCGGTTCTTGAACCAGTCGGTGATGATCTGCAGGCACTCGGCATCGTGCGTCTGGTCGAAATAACGGTAAAGCCCGTACAGGCCCACGCCGTGGGTCCATTCCCAGTCGTTCCAGCCCTTGGTATCGATGATGCGGCCATCTTCCAGCTTGAGCAGGAACTCGCCGGTCTCGTCCTTGATGTTGACCAGGTTGTCCATCAGCTTGGCGATGTGGGTGTGGACCTCGCGGGCGCTGACTTTGGGATGATGGTTGGCTGCCATTCTGTTTGCTCCTTGCCGGATTGATTAAATGCGTGGCCGCATATGCCACGGGTTTGGAGCGTAATTTAAGGCTTCACGGCATTTCCCGCCTTTGTTTTTTTGCCAGAATTATTGGGCACTGGCACCGGATTCAATGCCGTGCCTTGTAAAGCTCCTTACTCTCCAGTCTTACTTGGCAAACAACATTGAAATGATTCTGGCCATGAGCCTGCGTCACGTTTGAGGAACCACCATGATTCTTGGAATTCGTGCCCACGACCTGGGGCAGGGCAGCGCGGAACAGCTGGCCCGGATGGCGGCCGAGCGCGGCCTGCAAGCGGTGCATCTGGCACCGGGCAAGGCGCTGCAACCCCCGCTGCTACCTGCACAATACAACCCTGGCGCGGCCTGGCAAACCGCACAGGCTTTTGCCCGTCAAGGCGTGCAGATTGCCGTTCTGGGGTGTTACATCAACCCCGTCCATCCCGATCCGGCCGTCCGCCGCGCGGAAATCGCACGCTTTAAAACGACCCTGCGCCATGCCCGCGACTTCGGCTGCAGCGTGGTCGCTACCGAAACCGGCTCGCGCAATGCCGATTGCAGTTTCCATCCGGACAATCACAGCGAAACGGCCTTTGTCGAGCTATTGGCCAGCATGCAAGAACTGGTTCTGGAGGCCGAGAAATGGGGGGTGACGATTGCCCTGGAAGCCGCGGCGGAGCACGTTATCCACGATTTCCCCCGCTTGCACCGCTTGCTGGTTGCGCTCGATTCGAATCACGCCCAGGTGCTTCTCGACCCGGTCAACGTGATGACGGCGGCCGATATGCGTAACCAGGCCGAGTTCTTTACCCGCACGCTCGCCTTGCTGGGACCGCGGCTGGTGGCCATGCATGCCAAGGATCTGGTACTGGATGGCGAAGGCGTGCGCCGCGTGGCGCCGGGAAAGGGGCAGATCGATTACGCCGACCTGCTGCGGCGGGTCGGTCAGTACATGCCGGGGTTGCCGGTGTTGATGGAAGAAACCAGTGGCGCCGATATGGCCCCGGCGCTGCAGTATCTGCGCAGCTTCGACGGGCTTTGCTGATTGGCGAGGCCCTCTCTCCAGGACAGTCCGATCAGGCAAGACCGCGCAGACCCCGACACCCAACCCGGTCCGGATCATGGCGGGCAGGAGAATCAACCCATAGTTGTACATGCCACCTTGCGTGTAGTAAGAATTGATCAATTACATGGACAAGCCATATTCCTGGCGCTAAAGTAGTCAGCGTGTTTGACGCACTGCCAACCCGGCATGTTCAGACACCATGATCTGGCCAGTAATGAGTCATTTTGGCAATGTGAGGTGGCGCAATGGATACCCTGCACCGGGCAGACTTTTTTGAAGGCGACAAGGCCGTTTCGGTCTTGCCGCGCTTGCCGCAGCCGGATTTCCCCGAACACAGCCACGATTTTCATGAACTGGTGATGGCCAAGTCAGGCAGTGGCCTGCACTACATCAATGGCGAGCCCTACCACGTCAGCAAGGGCTCGGTCTTTTACCTGAAGGCCGGGCAATCGCATTTCTTCGACCGTACCGACGGCCTGTGCCTGACCAACGTGGTGTTTGTTCCCGAGCACCTGCAATCGGCATCGTTGCTGGGATTTCTGCCCGGCACGCCGGCACAGGATGCCTTGCCGCTGAATGTGGGTTCCAGCGCCATCGACGAATGCGAACGCCTGTTTTCGACCATCCGCAGCGAAAGCCTCAAGCGCGATCCCTGCGCCGTGCAGATGGTCGAGGCGCTGTTTTCCCAGTTGATCGTGCTGCTGTGGCGCGAACACCGGCGCACGCTCGATATCACCGATGGCGACAGCCGGCTGGCCGGACTGATCCGCCATCTTGACCACCATATGGCCGACGAAGTGGATTTTGCCGAACTGGCCGATACCTTCGGCATCCCGCTGCGCACGATGGCACGGCGCATGGTCGATGCCACCGGTCTTTCCCCGAACAACTACCTTGGCCGTGTCCGCCTTTGCCACGCCATGCGTCTGCTGGTCAAAAGCAGCGATTCGGTCACCGATATCGCGTTTGCCTGCGGCTTCAACGACAGCAACTATTTTTCCAGCCGCTTCCACCAGGAAATCGGCGTCACCCCGATGCAGTTCCGCAAGCAGCAGGCCAGCCGCGCCTACGCCTGACGCACTGTGCCGACCCCTCTTGACCCCCTTGGGCGTCAAACTGCCAGAGCATTGCGTGTCGCGCAGAAACCGGCTGACATCTGCCGGCAGGAAGCGCCCATTCGTTCTGATTTGAATCTTTAGCAGCTCGCCATCCTCCTCATCAATTTGGCATCAAACACAAGGTTGTTGGCCCAGCAGCGGCCTACCATTTCTTCCACTGACATTTTTCATTGTGCAAGGGGAAGAAAATGAGCTTCATGCTGTGTTTGCCCAAAATCAGCCTGTCCGGCGCCGGCTGCATCAAGGAAGTGGCCACCCAATTGCTGGCGCAGCCTGCCCGCAAGCCGTTGATCGTGACCGAAGCTGCGCTGGTGCGCCTGGGGCTTATCAACGAACTGCTGGCCACCCTGCGTGCCGCGGGTTTCACGCCGCAAATCTTTGACCAGGTGGTGCCCAATCCGACCGATAGCGTGGTTGATCAGGCCGTGGAGGCCTACCAATCCACCGGCAGCGACATGCTGATCGGCTTCGGTGGCGGCTCCAGCATCGATACCGCCAAGGCGGTGCGCGCGATGATCGCCAACCCGGGCAAGCGGGTGCACGACTTCGAAGGCATCGGCAAGATCGGCAAGATCGGCCCGATGCTGGTCGCGGTCAGCACCACATCCGGCACCGCCGCCGAAGTCACCAGCAATGCCGTGATCATCGATACCCAACGCCAGGTCAAGATGGTATTGATCGATAGCGCGATCATTCCGGAAATCGCCGTCAATGATCCGGAACTGATGCTCGGCCTGCCGCCCGCCGTGACCGCGGCCACCGGCATGGACGCCCTGACCCACGCGGTCGAAGCGTATGTTTCCATCGCCGCTCATCCGCTCACCGATCCGACCGCACTCGCCGCGATCCGCCTGATCAGCGAATGGCTGCCCAAGGCCGTGGCCGACGGCACCGATCTGGTCGCGCGCGAAATGATGGCGCAAGCCCAGTTCCTTGCCGGTATGGCCTTCAACAGCGCGGGTCTTGGCTACGTGCACTCGCTGGCGCACCAGCCAGGTGCCACGCACAACCTGCCGCACGGCGTGTGCAACGCAATCATCCTGCCCGTGGTCTGCGAATTCAGCCGTCCGACCCAGATCAAGCGTTTCGCCCAAGTTGCCGAAGCCATGGGCGCCGATATTCGCGGCCTGAGCGATGAAGAAGCGTCGAAGCTCGCCATCACCTGCATCCGCACCTTGTCCAAAAAGGTCGGCATTCCCGGCGGGCTGGGTGAGTTCGGCATCACCGAGGCCGATATCCCCGGCTGGATCACGCCCGCGCAGAACGATCCTTGCACCGGCTGCGCGCCACGCCGCGCGACCGACGAGGAAATCGCGCAACTTTACCGCGCTGCGCTGTGAGGCCGGCATAAACCACGGCGCTCGAATCTTTATCTAAACACGCGCAAACCCTTATCGCTACAGGGTTTATCCCATAACTCCAACCTCCTCCTCATCAGTCTTTAGCCCGCCGCCATGGCGGGCTTTTTTTTGTTTTTTGTGCGCGCAACGCCCCGCTTCTTTGCTGTCATGCCAGCTATCGGGCATGGCTGGCATGCGCATGAAGGCGTGAGCCGGTCGGGTTTTCTAGACTGGCACCCATCTCATCAAGGAACACAGACATGGCCCATCACGTAGCGGCGGTCGATATCGGAGCCTCCAGCGGTCGGGTTTTATTGGCCGAATACGACCCAACGCAACGCAAAATGCAGCTGGAAGAAGTTCATCGCTTCGAGAACCGCCTGCATCAACAGCAAGGGCACGACTGCTGGGATCTGGAGCACCTGTTCCGCGAAATCTGCTGCGGGCTGGAACGCATCGAAGACGAGGGCATCGCGCTCGATTCCATCGGCATCGATACCTGGGGGGTGGATTTTGTCCTGCTCGACCGCGACGGCGCTCCGCTGGGCCTGCCGGTTGCCTATCGCGACCATCGCACCGACGGCGTGATGGCCGAGGTCGAGGCCAGGCTGTCGCGCGACGAGATCTACGCCCGCACCGGCATCCAGTTCCTGCAATTCAACACCCTGTATCAACTGCAGGCGCTGGTGAATGAAAACCCGGACTGGCTGGGTCAGGTCGACAAGCTGCTGCTGATCCCGGATTACCTGCATTACCGCCTGTGCGGCCAGCTTTCCTGCGAATACACCAATGCCACAACCACCCAATTGCTGAACGTCGAAACCGGACAATGGGACGAAAAGCTGCTGGAAACCATCGGCGTTCCGGCCCGCTGGTTTCTGCCGCCGGTCCAGCCCGGCAGCCTGCTTGGCAACTGGATCAGCCCGAGCGGACGAGCAGTCAAGGTGATTGCACCGGCCACGCACGATACCGGCTCGGCCGTGGCCGCCGCACCGCTGGCCAGCCCGCGCAGTGCCTATATCAGCTCGGGCACCTGGTCGCTGATGGGCATCGAAAGCCCGGTTCCCCTCAACAACGCACAAGCGCTGGCCTTCAACTTTACCAACGAGGGCGGCGTTGAAGGCACGTTCCGCGTGCTGAAAAACATCATGGGCCTGTGGCTGATCCAGCGCGTGCGCCAGGAACTGAGCGAATGCACGTTCGCCAAGCTGGTCGATGCCGCGCGCAGTGCGCCGGCCTTTGGCTTCCTGATCAACCCGAACGACGACAGCTTCCTGAATCCGCCCTCGATGATCGAAGCGATCCAGCAATTCTGCCGGCGCAGCGGCCAGCGTACGCCGACCACGCGCGGCGAACTGGCGCGCTGTGTATTCGAAAGCCTGGCGTTCCTCTACAAGCAGACCATGCAGGAACTGGAGCAAATCGCCGGCTTCCGGATCGAGCTGATCCAGATTGTGGGCGGTGGCACCAACAACGCCTTCCTGAACCAGCTCACCGCCGATTTTTGCCAGGTTCCGGTCGCCATCGGACCGATCGAGGCCTCGGCGCTGGGCAATGCCTGTTACCAGTTCAAAGGCCTGGGCCTCTTGAGCGATCTTTCCGAAATGCGTGCCTTGATCCGCCGCCAATTCAGTGCTGGGCGCTGTCAGCCCGGTGTTTCCAACTCCGCCCTGAACACCCACTGGCAACGCTTCCAGCAAATCTGCCGGGGTGAACCGGTTTCTTCCCCTTTTTCCGAAAGTGAGCAAGCATGAACCACGCCGATACGATTCACGCCGCCTATGTGGCAGCCGGGAAACGCTATGCCGATCTTGGCATCGATGTCGAAGCCGCACTGGCCGCACTCGACAGCATTCCAGTCTCGATGCATTGCTGGCAGGGTGACGATGTCACCGGCTTTGAAGTCAATGCCGGCGCCCTGACCGGCGGCATCCAGGCCACCGGCAACTACCCGGGCAAGGCACGCAATGCCAGCGAATTGCGCCAGGATCTGGAAAAAGCCATGGCTATGATTCCAGGCGCAAAACGCCTGAATCTGCATGCGATCTATCTCGAATCCGAGACCCCGGTTGCACGCGACCAGATCAAGCCCGAACACTTTGCCAACTGGGTCGAATGGGCCAAGAAGATGCAGATCGGCCTCGATTTCAACCCGAGCTGCTTCTCGCATCCTCTGAGCGCCGATGGCATGACGCTGTCGCACCCGGATGCCAAGGTGCGCCAGTTCTGGATCGACCACTGCAAGGCCAGCCGCCGCATTTCCGCCTATTTCGGCGAACAGCTCGGCAGCGTGTCGGTCATGAATATCTGGGTGCCGGATGGCATGAAAGATACGCCCGCCGATCGTCTGGCGCCGCGCCAGCGCTTGATGGCCGCACTGGATGAAGTGATCTCTGAAAAGCTGCCGCTCGAACACCACATCGACGCGGTCGAGAGCAAGCTGTTCGGCATCGGCGCCGAATCGTACACCGTCGGCTCGAACGAATTCTTCATGGGTTATGCCGCGACGCGCGGTGTCGCGCTGTGTCTCGATGCCGGTCACTTCCACCCGACCGAAGTGATCTCGGACAAGATCAGCGCCGCTTCGCTGTATGTGAAGGACCTGCTGTTGCATGTCAGCCGCCCGGTGCGCTGGGACAGCGATCACGTGGTGCTGCTCGACGACGAAACCCAGGCAGTGGCCAATGAAATCATCCGCAACGATCTGATCAACCGGGTGCATATCGGCCTCGACTTTTTCGATGCCTCGATCAACCGCATCGCCGCCTGGGTGATCGGCACGCGCAACATGAAAAAAGCGCTGCTGCGCGCGCTGCTCGAGCCGATCAGCACGCTGCGTACTGCGGAACTCAGCGGTGACTACACCAGCCGTCTGGCGCTGATGGAAGAAACCAAGAGCCTGCCCTGGGCCGCCGTGTGGGATCACTACTGCGCCCAACAGAACGTGCCGGTCGGCAGTGCTTGGCTGGATGAAGTTAAGACGTATGAAAAAACCGTGCTGTCTGCGCGATAAGCGGGCGATTGCACCTTGCCGTTCCGGATTTCAGATTCCTTCGGGACGGTAGGGCGGCTGAGTTTGATTGGAGAACATTTATGATTCGCAAAGCGTTCCTGATGTCGGTCAACCCGGACCAGCATGAAGAATACCAGCGCCGTCACGACACCATCTGGCCCGAGCTTGTCAATACGCTCAAGCAGCACGGCGCCAGCAATTACAGCATTTTTCTTTGCAAAGAAACCAGCCAGTTGTTCGCCTACGTCGAGATCGAGAGCGAGCAACGCTGGAATGCCATAGCCGGTACCGATATTTGTCGCAAATGGTGGGATTACATGAAGGACATCATGCCCTCCAACCCGGACAACAGCCCGGTCAGCCAGGAATTACCCTCGGTATTCCACCTGGCCTGAGCCGGCAGATAATTTAAACAAATTCAATACAGAGACTGATGATGAAAAAGATCAAACTGAATGACGCCGTGAAAGCGGAAATCGAGAAGGTGGTCGAAGTGGCCACTTACCTGTGGCAACGTGAATGGGCCGAGCGCAACGGCGGCAATATCTCCGTCGATGTGACGGATATTTTCGGAGAAATCCCCGCCTCGCTCGAAGGCTTCCCGCACTGCCCGCTCAGCATGGTCGGCGGCGAGGCCGCATTCCCCGCCGATAGCGCCGGGCATATTTTCTTCGTGAAGGGCACCGGCGAGCGCATCCGCGAACTGCGCGCCCCGGAGCTGGCAGGCTGCGTGCTGCGCATCGACGATCAGGCCAAGGGTTATCACATCCTGTGGGGCGGTCGCGGCAAGTCCGATTACCAGCCGACCAGCGAATTCATTTCCCATGTGGAAATCGTGATGGACAAGCAACGCTCTGGCTCGAAGGATCGTTGCGTCGTGCACACCCACCCGCTGGAACTGATCGCGCTGTCGCATCACCCCAAGTATGCGCATGATGAAGCGGCCTATACCCACGCCTGCTGGAAGATGCTGCCGGAAGTGCGCGCCTTCGTGCCGCGCGGCATCGGCATGGTTCCCTACTGCATGCCCGGCAGCAAGACCATCGCCGAAGGCACCACGGAAAAACTGCGCCAGTTCGATGTAGCCGTATGGGAAAAGCATGGCGCAGTCGCGACGGGTTCCGATGCCCTGACCGCTTACGATTTCATCGATGTCGCCAACAAGGGCGCCAAGCTCTACCTGAAATGCCTGGCCAGCGGCTTCGAACCGGAAGGCGTGAGCGACAAGGACATGCAGGAACTGAAGGAAACGTTCAATCTGTAATTGGGCTATCCAATTGGCCGGGCCGGATAAAAAGCAAAAGGCTGCAATGTTTTCATTGCAGCCTTTTGTTTGTCGCGCAGTTGGATTGCCCGTCAGCCTGCCACCGCCAGCATGTTTCGCAACTTGCCCACCTCGATCCCCGCCAGCATCACAATCCCGGTGCCGTGTGCATCGTTCAGGTTCCACAGCAGTTTTTCCTTGTAATACTCCGGCGTGAACGAATACAGCGAGCCGCGGCAAACGCCGTGCACGTTACCGAACTTGTCCACCGCGATGCGCGTGAGTCCGCTCCAGGCACGTTCGATGGCGACAAGCGCTTGCCCGCGCAAGGTTTCATCCATCCAGCCCAGGCGGATGCCGCGCGCAAACGCGTAGGTGAACATCGAGGTGCATGAAGTTTCCGCGTAGGCATCGGGGTGCGTCAGCACCTGGTGCCACAGGCCCTGCTCGCCCTGCAGCGCGAGGTAGCCTTCGCACAGCTCGTTGTAGAACGCCCGCAAAGCGTTGAACTGCGGGTGATCCGGCGGTAAAACCGCCAGCAGTTCCGACAGCGAGAACAGCGCCCAACCATTGCCGCGCCCCCACGGCACTTCGGTTGCCGCGTGGTGCTTGAAGTCATAGACGTGCGACAGGATCTTGTATTCGGGAATGAACAGGTATTTCTTGAACAACAGGAACTGTGCGGCGGCATCGTCCAGATACGCCCGGTCACCACTGAGCCGGCAATAGCGGCAAAGGAAGGGCACGCACATGTAAAGATCGTCGGCCCACAGCGTGTTTTCGGCGAAGGTGCCCGGCAGGTGGCGGTAGAACGCGCCGTCGGGCTGGCGCTCCTGCCGGTTGCGCATGTGATCGGCAATCGTGTCCGCCACGGCGTGCACCGCAGAATCAAGCTCACCGGATTGCGCTTCGAGCATCAGCGAGCCGAACGAGCCGCAATCGTCGAGCGCATCCATCCAGGCCAGTTGATGATTGATGCCGGGATAACCATAGGTTTGCTTGTCCCACAAGGCGACGGCGTGCATGGTGGCGATCATGGCGACATGGCGGGTGACATAGTCGACCAGATCGGCGCGCCCGGTCAGCCGGCCGGTCTGCAGGATGCCGTACAGCGTGACGCCGAGCGGGTAAGTCCAGCGTCCGTATAGCTCGTTTTCCACAAACGGGCGCACCCACATGTCCGGTGCATCAATGCGCCAATAAGTGTCGCCCGCGCTGCCGGGCAACAGGCGTTGCAGCGTTTGCCATTCGGCCGGCGAATCAATGGGCAAATCGCGGGGAAACGGGCCGGCATAGAGCCAAGGACTGTCGCTGCCGCGTACTGGTTGCGGCAAGATGAACTCGCCATCGGTCGATGTCAGCCTGAAGCCCCAGTCCTCGGCGCCGGTGGCGACACAGCGCACCAGCACCGCATGCTGGCCGTGGCCCAACGGCAAGGTCAGCGCAATCGGGCCGGTGAAGCCGGCCAGGTGCCTGACGCCATCAACCCACAAATCAATCGGTGACTGCGCCGTGCCGGTCAGCGTGATCTCGTGCGTGCCTGGCCGCTCGGCGCGCAGGGCACTCCAGGCCAGGATGCATCCTTCTTCGGCGCCAAAGATACGCCGGGGCGGGGTTTGCTTCGTATTATTCCAGTGGGTCCGCGGAAACCAATCCAGTCTGGTGGCGCGTTCGCTGGTTGCGCGGTCCGGGATGCTGCCGTCGGCGTAGAGGTCTTGGTCGATGGCTTCGGAATACACCCAGCCCGATTGCCCGGCCCGTTCGACGAACGGCGAGTGGATGTTGATCGGCTCCCACTGCGGCTTGTGCGTTCCCAGTCGGCAACCGAAACCTGAAGCGGTCTTGGTGCATTTCACCAGGAAGGTGTTGAAGCCCTTCTTGAGCCGGACCATCACCAGCCGCTTCATCGGCAGGCTGACTTCTTCCAGTACCGTAGGCTGATAGACCAGCTCGCCGTTCACATGGAAAGTCACCGGTGAATAGCAACTGACCAGAAATCCGAAATCCTTTTCGACATCGCTCCATTGCTGGCCAAAGATATAAGCCTTCTGGCCGTTCTTTGCCTGCGGCAGCTTGTCTTTCAAATTCAGGTCATAGCGGCCGTCTTCCAGGTTGAAAAAACCGGCGCGGCTGAAGGCGCGATAGACATAGGGCAGCGCCGGATTCTGCGCGATAAAGCGCTGGGCGATGGTCAGCAACGTTTGCGGCAGCTGATCGCCCAAGGCAGTGGCGATGCTTTCTTCCTGGTCAAAATACGTGGTCATGCAAGGCCTCGTCTCTTTGGTTTTTTTGTTTGCAGTACATGTCGCGATACTGCCCCGCACCGTCTTGCCGCAGCAATTATGAAATCACACAAAATGAAACACGATTTCTAATTTCCGGCAAATTCTGCTCCTTGCCGCCCGGCAAGGGCACCGTGAGAAAAGGCCCGGCCCGGCTCCTTTGCTGTTGCGCCATCCGCAGAAAATATTGGCGTAGCAGCCAAGGCATTGAAGCGGAAATAAAAATAAAGTGAGGACACTAAGTAATTCAGAGCAGTGCACCGGTTCCGGGCAATTCGACACAAGAGCCGGTTGAAATACCGAAAAAATGGCCGGAGGCTCAAGCCGCCATATCCATTCAGGAAGAGAGAGGAAGAGTACACATGTACGAAAAAAAGCATTTAGGCTTCATGTACGCGTTGCCCTACATCATCGGGGTGCTGCTGTTTCAGCTGTTCCCCTTTGTGTTGTCATTTGCGCTGAGTTTTACTGATTATTCGGGGGGAGGGGATACGCAATGGGTGGGGATTCAGAACTACGAAGACATCATTGTTTATGATGGCAAGTTCCACAAATCGTTTGCGGTGAGCATCGGCTTCGTGCTGACCACGGTGCCGATCCGGCTGGCGATTGCGCTGTTCGTGGCGCACATCCTGAATTTCAAACTGCGCGGCATCAACTTCTTCCGCACTGCGTTCTACCTGCCTTCGGTGCTCGGCGGCTCGATTGCGGTGGCGGTGCTGTGGCGCTTCGTGTTTGCCCAGCAGGGTCTGGTGAATGGCCTGTTGACCACGCTGGGTTTCGAGGCGATTCCCTGGTTTGCCGACGAGCACTACGCGATCTGGACCATCATCCTGTTGAATGCCTGGCAGTTCGGTTCGGCGATGGTGATTTTCCTTGCCGCGCTGCAGAACGTGCCGCAATCGCTGTACGAAGCCGCCGCGATCGACGGCGCCTCGAAGATGCAGATGTTCCTGAAAGTGACGATCCCGATCATCACCCCGGTGATCTTCTTCAACTTCATCATGCAGATGGTCAATGCCTCGCAGGAGTTCAACGCCCCGTACGTGATCACCGGTGGCGGCCCGCTGCACTCGACCTACCTGCTCTCGCTCTACATCTATGAAGAGAGCTTCAAGAACATGGCCATGGGCTACGGCAGTGCCCTGGCGTGGATCCTGTTCGCGACCGTCTCGGTGATGACCGCCGTAGCGTTCTGGTCGCAGAAGTACTGGGTATTTTATTCTGGCGACAAGAGGAAGTAATCGACATGGCCACCCTTGATTCCGTAGCAACCCTTGATTCCGTGATGACCAGTGCCGAGGTGCTGAAGACCCGTCAGCGCGAAAAGATCGCCATGGCCATCCGCTACGTGCTGTTGACGATCGTCGGCATTGTCATGATCTACCCGCTGGTGTGGCTGTTTGGCGCCGCGTTCAAGACCAACGCCGAGATCTTTACCGAGATCGGTTTCCTGCCCTCGAGCTTCAACTTCGATTCGTTCGTGCAGGGCTGGAAGACCTCGACCGAGTACACGTTCGCCACCTTCTTCATGAACTCGTTCGGCATGGTGATCCCGCGCATCATCGCCACGGTGATTTCGGCCGTGGTGGTGGGCTACGCCTTTGCCCGCTTCAACTTCTGGGGCAAGAAGTTCTTCTTCTCGATCCTGATCGGCTCGTTGATGCTGCCCAAGGTCGTGCTGCTGGTGCCGTCGTACCTGATGTTCCAGAAGTTCGGCTGGCTCGACACCTACCTACCGATGATCGTGCCGGCCGGCTTCGGCATCGAGGTGTTCTTCACCTTCATGCTGATCCAGTTCCTGCGCGGCATTCCGCAGGACATGGAAGAAGCCGCGCAGATCGACGGCTGCAATTCGCTGCAGGTGCTGTGGTACATCCTGATTCCGCTGCTCAAGCCGGCGATCATCTCGGTGGTGGTGTTCCAGTTCATCTGGTCGATGAACGACTTCATGCAGCCGTTGATCTACATCGCCAGCGTCTCGAAGTACCCGATCTCGCTGGCACTGCGCATGACGGTGAGCGCGACCGAAATGGTCGAATGGTCGCAGGTGATCGCGATGTCGGTGGTGGCCCTGCTGCCGTCGATGATCGTGTTCTTCTCGGCGCAGCG
>Ga0316604_10000513_pt1 | contig 46018 bp, 45 predicted proteins | sample OWC_soil_day20_C_FD_207650 | JGI IMG/M metagenome (GOLD analysis project Ga0316604, IMG submission 207650) | Wetland soil microbial communities from Old Woman Creek delta, Ohio, United States - OWC_soil_day20_CT | ecosystem: Environmental > Terrestrial > Soil > Wetlands | place: USA: Ohio...
GCATTTAAAGCTCTTGCCACCCTGCCGTCAATTCCATCCGCTACCATAGCAATCAGGATGAGCAAGCCGGCGTTCCAATAATCACCTTGTATAGTGGCCATAATTGCAAGCATTCCAAAAACCAGATTAATTGCTGTCAATGTATTAGGAATAATCAGCCTTAGGCTCAAGCTGTCAACCTCCCTATAACCGTTTCTCCACCTTTAACTTTATCCCCTTTTTTTACGATAATTTCTACCGATTTGGGGACAACTACTTCTGTGCAGGAGCCAAATTTTATCATGCCATAACGCTCGCCCGGCTTCAAAACATTCCCCAACGTTACCCAGGAAACAATGCGCCGCGCCAAAATCCCGGCAATTTGCGTAACCAATATACGAACTTGTGAGTTTTCCAAACCAATAGAATGTCGTTCATTTTCAAATCCTACCGTATCTTTGTACGCCGGACGAAATCTTCCGCAAGTATACTGCTGATAAGTAATTTCACCGGCAACGGGGCTCCGATTTACATGTACATTGAAAACCGACAAAAAAATGGTTACTTTGATTGCATCTTCATTTAAAAATTCATCATCAAACATTTCCACAACACTCATCACTTTTCCGTCTGCCGGCGATAAAATTAATTTTTGATCAGTCGGTATGCGACGTGAAGGATTCCGGAAAAAAAATAATAAAAAACAAAACAAAAAGCCCGGCACAATACCCCAATATGGACCTACTGCCAATATTACTATTATTGTAACCAGTGCTAAAGCGCCTATATAAACATAGCCTTCTTTCACTATTGGCGCACGAACCATTCATTCACCCCCATGGCGTACAGAAAAAGATATATACCCGTACAACGATTATTCCGCTAAGGAAGAAATTGTATTGATATATGATATTCGCCAGTTTCTTTCACTTTATTTATCGAACAACACTCGAAGTACAAATTTGGGTAAAGCCATCATTCTCAATAATCGTTGCGGCTGCATCAGCAAGCGGAACAGCCATTCCAAGTTCGCTTTTTGCATCCAAACAGGCGCGCGTTTCATAATTCCCGCCATTACATCAAATGTACCGCCAACGCCAATCGCAACCGGCACATGAAGTTGAGAAAAATGATTTGACAACCATTTTTCTTGTTTAGGAACACCTAATGCCACTAATAAAATATCCGGCTTAAAATTCATTATATCTTCCAAAATTTCCTTTTCATTTGCAGGCGAAAAAAAGCCATTACGAACACCAACAACCTTGACTCCAGGATACCATTCTTCCGCTTTTTTTTTCGCTTGTTCTGCTACACCGGGCGCCCCCCCAAAAAAATAAACCTTATGGCCGGTTTGAGCAGAACGTTCCAATAGTTTTTGTGCCAAATCGTATCCGGCGACACGTTCCGGAACCGGATTGCCTTGATGCCGCGCCGCCCAAACAACACCGGCGCCATCTGCAACAACTAAATCCGCTTTTAAAAGAATCTCATGCAATTCGGGATCCCTTGTTGCCAGCATTAGCATTTCCGCATTTGCAGTAGCTACCAAATGGCAATGGTCTGGATTTGCTATAAAGCCTTCCACTTTGGCAACGGCTTGTTCCATCGTCACCGCATCAATATTCACATTCAAAACCGTTATTCGCTTTTCCACTGTTGGATACAATCGTCCTTTCTAATTAAACACAGCACGTTCCTGAATTATTGTATCATATATTACCAATCCGGGCAATTGAAAAACCAGGCTTGCGGTTCGCATTTCTCCGCGTCAAAAATAATAACCTTACACAAACTGAACTGCTCCCTGTCAAGCAGACCAGGAGCAGTTCAGTTTGTTATGGATAATGTTTTATTTGTAATTACAAGCTATAGTTTGGCGATTCTTTTGTGATATTGATGTCATGCGGATGGCTTTCTTTCAAACCGGCGCCGGTGATCCGGATAAACTTTGTATTATTGATCAACTCATTGATATTATGAACTCCACAGTACCCCATTCCGGAACGCAATCCGCCTATTAGTTGGTAAATCGTATCAGCAATCGGACCCTTGTAAGGAACTCTGCCTTCAATTCCTTCCGGCACTAATTTCTCCACGTTTTCTTGGAAATATCTATCTTTACTGCCGTCAGCCATGGCCCCTAACGAACCCATGCCACGATACACCTTATAACTCCGGCCTTGATAAATAACTGTTTCGCCCGGACTTTCTTCCGTTCCTGCAAAAATATTACCAATCATTACGACACTGGCTCCGGCGGCGATTGCTTTTGTAATGTCTCCGGAATATTTAATGCCTCCGTCAGCGATAATCGGTATACCATATTCACGTGCAGCAGTAGCGCAGTTATATACTGCCGTGATTTGCGGAACACCAATTCCGGCAATAACACGGGTGGTGCAAATTGATCCCGGTCCGATGCCAACTTTGATTGCATCCGCCCCAGCTTGAATCAAAGCACGGGTCGCTTCGGCAGTCGCGACATTTCCGGCAATCAATTCAACATCAGGATACATTTCTTTAATTGTTTTTACGGTTTTCACAACACCGGACGAATGTCCATGGGCAGTATCGACAACAAGAACATCAACTTTGGCAGCCACTAATGCTTCAATTCTTGCCATAGAATCCGCTCCGGTTCCAACTGCTGCAGCTACCAACAATCTCCCTTTGCTGTCTTTTGCAGAATTAGGGTACTTTAATCCTTTTTCAATATCCTTAATTGTGATTAACCCTTTAAGATTTCCGTCCGCATCTACTAGCGGCAATTTTTCAATCCGGTGCCGGCGTAAAATTTCTTTCGCCTCATCAATAGAAGTTCCAACCGGAGCAGTAATTAAATGCTCTTTCGTCATACAGGAACCAATTTTTTTCTTCAGATCTGTTTCGAAACGCAAATCCCGATTAGTAAGAATTCCCACGAGTTTTTCGTGATCAGTAACCGGTACTCCGGAAATGCGATATTTTTCCATCAAATCGTGAGCATCTTGCAATGTGTCATCCGGTCCCAAAAAGATGGGATCCACAATGACTCCGTGCTCGGAACGCTTTACTTTATCGATCTCATTGGCTTGTCTTTCAATCGACATATTTTTATGTATAACCCCGATGCCGCCTTCACGGGCCACCGCAATCGCCATTCGGGCTTCTGTAACAGTATCCATTCCCGCACTAATAATAGGGATGGATAAATGGATTTTTTTTGTTAAGCGGGTACTAACATTAACGTCACGCGGCAAAATATCCGATTTAGCCGGTACTAATAAAACGTCATCAAAAGTTAACCCTTCCGGACCAAATTTATCTTCAAACATTTATTTTTACCCCTTTCTCCATTCTAAAGTTATTTTACATATAATATCACAATTGACAGGTTCTATCTACCATCTTTTTAATGTTGCAAAATTTAAAATAATGTAACCAATTATTCTCTCCCCAATACAAAGGGAGCAAAGCCAATCTTTCCCCATACATCGTTGTACAAAATTCGCAAAAATCCACCAATACGGCGGCGAAAAAGCATTTTGTTTTCTGAAAGCGACTGAAAATAGGCACGTGTTAAGGGATGCGGGCTATTCAAAGCAGCTTGTCGATAAAATTGTTCCAGTTTATCAAAAGCGGCATAAATGGACCATAAAAGCACAAGGTCTTCTGTAGTTTTGAGCGAAGGCAAATTTTCTACCATTTCATTCCATTCAGTGTTTTCGTTGATGAGTGAAGCCTCCAACGATGGATAGTTTGCCGTATCCACATTAACTATTGCTGCCTCGGACAAGTTTTCAAGGAAAAGACCCTGCACATTTTGTAAATAATGCATGATAGATACCAGCCAGGGAGAAGAAATTCCGGAAAACAAGTCAAGCTGGCGCTGAAAAGTGTTTTCCAGATCGCGGGCAATCTGCCATACTTCCATAAGCACTTCCACTCTCCTTTTAAAAAAGTCCACCTCGTATAAAACGAAATGGACAGTTTTTTTACACAACTACATATCAGAACGCAATTTACCGGCAGTAGCAAGATTTTCTTTGGGTAGTTCCCGGATAAGAATAGTCACCGCTTCCGGCTTGCATTGAAGTGTTTCGGTAACCGCTTCGGTAATTTTTTTCGCCAACGCTCTTTTCTGGTCTATCGTACGTCCTTCCAAAAAATCGATTTGTACAATCGGCATACATGAATACCCCCTTTATATTATTTTATCATAATCAAAAACGCAAATTCAGATTAATTAGCTTGCTCTATTTTGCGTTTTTTTGACCGTTTGTGCCACCACATAACAATATACACGGCCGCTACCAGACCTAAAACAAATACCAAACGTGTCATATTTTCTCCGGCGAATGCAAGGTCATGCCCCACTAAAACTTTAATAACTACCGGCGGCAATTTGCCTAACACTGTCGCTAAAATAAAGTCCCGAAAAGAAATCCGGCTAATGGCAGCAACCGCAGTGATAATTCCCGAAGGCGCCAGTGGCAGCAGTCTTGCGATTAACAGCGCTTTAAATCCATTGGCTGCACTATAATCATCAACTTGTTTAAGATAGGGGCTTTTGCAGACCCATCCTGCAACCAAACTGCGAAAGAAATAACGGGCAAACGCGAACATGGCCAACGCACCCAATATTTCACCCGTCCAGGAAATAATAACACCCCAAAACAAACCAAAAACAATACCGGCCGCTCCTGACAAAATAACAAATGGAAAAACAATTGTAAACGTCATGACAACAAACAATAATAAAGTAACAACAACACTCCAGAGAATTCCAAACGAAAGGAGGTATTGAGACAATGCGGCAATATCACCATGCTCAATGATCCGATAAGCTTGCTGAAAAAAATCAGGCTGCCATAAATAAATCAGCCCGCCTAATAAAACAATAAATAACCAGCCCCATAATTTTCCCATCATTCTCTTCCTTATAAAAACAAATATTCGTTAGAATTTATCCTAGTATATAAACCCTTTTTATAACTATACTAAAAAACCTGTTAAATGGCAACCATTCAAAGCCGCTCTTTAAGCATCGATAAAAGAACTTGGGCAGCTTAACTGGGAAGCGGAACGATTTCATACGGATCCAGCGGTAAACAACTTTTTTCCCGCACCACCGCCACTGCCGCCTCTCTGGCGGCAAACAATATATCCATATCTACAATAATATTTGCTAACCGCAAATCAGGAAGTCCGTGTTGCCGGTTGCCAAAAAACTGACCGGGTCCTCGTAGCTGTAAATCTTTTTCGGCTAATACCAATCCATTGCTGCACTCTGTCATAATTGACAGGCGGTCTTGAACATCGGCTTGTTTCATGTCAGAAATCAACACGCAAAACGCTTCTTTTTTCCCGCGTCCTATTCTTCCTCGCAATTGATGTAACTGAGCTAAGCCAAAACGCTCTGCATTTTCGATGATCATAACAGTTGCGTTGGGCACATTAACGCCCACTTCAATTACAGTTGTCGCTACCAGTACGCTGATATCACCCTTGCTATACCTTTGCATAATCTGTTCCTTTTGTTCCGGTGTTAATCGTCCATGAATTAAACCACACCGAACATCCCTAAGCCACGAAGTGGTTAATTCGTCATATACTTCTTGTACAGACTTCGCATCAACCATTTCGCTGTCTTCCACCAACGGACAAACAACATAGACTTGATTTCCTTGTTGAACCTGGCGCAGAACGCCTGCGTAAATGTCCTGGCGTTTTTCCAGTGCATACAGCAAGGTTTTCACCGGCTTACGGCCAGGTGGAAGATGGTGAATAACCGATACGTCAAGATCACCATAAACAGTAAGCGCCAAGGTTCTTGGAATAGGTGTCGCGGTCATGACCAACACATCTGGATTATTTCCTTTTTTCTGTAATTTATCTCTCTGCTGAACTCCAAATCGATGCTGCTCATCCGTTATCGCCAATCCAAGAGCACAAAACTCTACTTTTTCTTGAATTAACGCATGAGTCCCGATTACTACATCGACGTGGTGTTCCCGAATAGCCGTTAATACGCAATCCCTTTCTTTAGAACTTAACCGTGCCGACAACAAGGCCGTTCGAATTCCCAACGAAGTAAACAACTCCGATATTGTCTGGTAATGTTGCTGGGCAAGGATCTCGGTTGGAGCCATTAAAGCTCCTTGATATCCATTTTCAACCGTCTTGGCCAATGCAATTGCCGCTACAGCTGTTTTTCCCGACCCAACATCGCCTTGCACAAGGCGGCGCATCGGGACAATATCCTCCATATCCCTCTTAATATCTTGCACAACACGTTGCTGGTCATCCGTCAAAGAAAAAGGCAATTTGCCCAAAACCCGTTGAACCAATTGCCCGTCTGGAGCATGCTTGAATCCATTGCAGTTTTTTCTGTTTTTTTCTTTTAAGAAAAGTAATTTACATTGCAAGAGAAACAATTCTTCAAAAATCAACCTTCTTCGCGCTTTCACCAATAAATCAGCGTTTTGCGGAAAATGGATGTTCCAAAAAGCTTCTTCCCTGCCCAGCAAATCATGTTTATGCAAAATATCTCCAGGAATGCACTCGTCAATATCGGCGGAATGAGACGTCAATACTTGATGAACAAGAGTCCGTATAAGATTTTTCGATAAATCTTTTTTCCCGCCATAAACCGGCACAATTCGAGCCGTTCGTAAATGCTCTGAAGCTTGCGCATCCTCTATCGATGGATTTTCCATCTGCAGATAGTTAGAAGATGAAGTGTTTTTTACTTTACCGGAAATCAAGACTTTCCTGCCGACTCGAAATTCATATTTAATATAGGGATTAAACGAAACAACTTCAAGATAACCAGTATCATCCGTAACCAGGATACAAGCCCGTGTTTTTTTTCTTCCGCCATAAAAAATGGACTTCATAGTAATACGTACCATAGTAACCAAACAGGTTTCGCTTTCCCCGGCCACCAAATCCCGCACGGTTCTTAAACAACTATAATCGAGATAGGTATGAGGGAAATAAAACAATAAATCTTGCAACGTAATTATTTGCAATTCAGCGAGTTTTTCCTTGGTTTTGGCGCCAACTCCTTTTAAACTTTGCACCGGTTTCAACAAACATTGCTTCATGTAGCCACCTCACAAACCAACACATATTCCAATCGTTGAATAGTAATTTATCCTTTTCATAAAGAAACAGGCAAAGCACATCGTTGCACTTTACCTGTCGGAAATCATGAATCTGACGTATTTTACAAACCATTTTCCTTTTCTATTGCATCCAGTTCCTTCATCAATGTCTCAATATCAATGTCATGCATCCGGGCGCCATTTTCTATCGTTTCCGTTGATGAACCCATACAACCGCCACACGCCATACCATGTCGTAAAAATAATGCCCGTGCTTGAGGATACATTCGCAGTACGTCAATAATAGGAGTATTTGGAGTAAGCAAGCTCTTTCGCCTCCCATCTGTGATTTATTTTATTATTTCCATAGGTCAGCCTGAAATCCCTCTTTCTTATCGGATAAATATTATTTCACTATCTATTGCATGGCGTCTTCCGATGTGATAAAATAGCACTGTTATAATAGCATTGTGATAAGGATATTTTGTCCTTCTTAAAAGGAGGTGGATTGCATGGCAAACGTTTGTCAAGTTTGTGGCAAAGGTGAAGTTACCGGCAACAATGTCAGTCACTCAAACTTAAAAACCAAACGCGTTTGGAAACCAAATATTCAACGAGTTAAAGCACTCGTAAACGGTGAAACGAAAAAAATTAATATTTGTACCCGCTGTCTTCGTACCCATAAAGTATCTCGGGCAGTGTAAAACAAACACCCAAAAAGGGACTTGCTAGTCGAGTCCTTTTTTCATTACTATGATAAAACCCGGTTTACGTGGCTGTCAAAGCTCTACGAAAACCGGGTTTTGTCATTACTATCCTGTTATATTACAAACTTTTGAATAAATTCGCCATCTCAATTGCAGACATGGCGGAATCCGATCCTTTATTGCCGGCTTTCGTGCCTGCCCTTTCGATTGCTTGTTCAATCGTATCCGCTGTAATCACACCAAAGATCGTAGGTACGCCGGAACTTAGTCCAACCTGTCCGACGCCTTTAGCCGCCTCCGCGCAAACATAATCAAAATGAGGAGTGCTGCCGCGAATAACGGCGCCTAAACAAATTACCGCATCATATTTTCCGGATAAAGCCATTTTCTGAGCCGCTAAAGGAATTTCAAACGCTCCAGGAACCCAAGCAACTTGGATATCTTCCTCCTCAGCGCCGTGTCTAACAAACGTATCAATTGCACCACTGAGCAATTTATTCGTTATAAATTCATTAAAACGCGCTACTACAATCCCAAACTTCAAATCTTTGGCAACTAATTTTCCTTCTAATGTCATAACCACTATTTATACCCCTCTCATTTTAGATATTATATGGTTTTTTTCAGCAAATGTCCCAGCTTTGATTTTTTTGCTGATAAATAACGTTCATTGAAACGGTTTGGTACGATTTCCAGTGGTACGCGTTCGGTAATCGTCAGCCCATATCCTTCCAAACCTGCCCGCTTTTTCGGATTATTCGTCAAAAGGCGAATACTTGTCAAACCTAAATCAGCCAATATCTGCGCTCCGATTCCATAGTCACGCAAATCCGGTGCAAAACCCAAAAGTTCGTTTGCCTCAACCGTATCTTTACCGCCATCTTGCAAGGCATAGGCTTTTATTTTATTGGCCAATCCAATGCCACGGCCTTCCTGACGCATGTAAAGCAATACACCTAAGCCTTCATCTTCAATTTTTTGCAAAGCAGCCCCGAGCTGTTCTCCGCAATCACAGCGTAAGGAACCGAGAACATCTCCGGTCAAGCACTCCGAATGAACACGCACCAAAACATTTTCTTTGCCGGCAACATCGCCTTTCACTAACGCAACATGACACTGATGGTCAAGATCGCTTTCGTACGCAATCAAACGAAAATCCCCATATTTTGTCGGCAACTTTGTCTCCGCCGCGCGTACAACAAATTTTTCATGCAGTTTGCGATATTTAATCAAATCAGCTACCGAAATGATCTTCATATCATGTTTTTCAATAAACTCCATGAGTTGCGGAAGCCGAGCCATTGTACCATCTTCATTCATAATTTCGCAAATAACACCGGCCGGGTACAGTCCGGCCATCTTCGCGAGATCAACCGCCGCTTCCGTATGGCCTGCCCGCCGTAAAACTCCGCCTTCACGATACCGCAATGGGAACAAATGCCCTGGCCGGCGCAGATCCCCCGGTCCTGATTCCGGATCTAACACAGTTTGGATCGTTAAGGCGCGTTCTTGCGCCGAAATACCGGTGGTAACACTTCTGGCATCAATCGACACAGTAAAGGCAGTCCCATGGCTGTCCGTATTGTCGGTAACCATAGCGCCAATTCCCAGTTCATCCAAGCGCGAGCCAATAATCGGCATGCAAATCAATCCTCTGGCATGGGTCGCCATAAAGTTGATGGCCTGGGTGGTAGCTTTGTCAGCCGCCATCACCAAATCGCCTTCGTTTTCCCTGTCTTCATCATCAACAACAACAACCATTTTACCATTTTTAATGTCTTCGACCGCTTCTTCAATTCTGCTCAATTTCATGTGATAATCCCTCCTGTATTTTTTCTGTTAAAAGAAACCGTTTTCTTGTAAAAAAGCTAGCGATACATCCGACTTGGCGGGGGCCGGAGACGACCCCAGTCCAAGAAACTTTTCCACATATTTTCCGATCATATCGACTTCCAAATTGACAATTTCGCCGACACTTTTATACCCGAGTGTAGTCATGGCCGCCGAATGAGGAATCAAGGAAACTGTAAACCAGTCAGGTCCGCAATCAACTACAGTCAAACTGATGCCGTCGATTGCAATCGATCCTTTTTGAATGATATAACGAAGGATTTCGGGTTTAGCCGTTATCTTTACTATCAGGGCAATATCATTGACTTTCTTTTCGTTGATCGTTCCTATACCATCAACATGTCCGCTGACAATATGCCCACCCAGCCGGTCCCCAACCCGTAAGGTTCTTTCCAAATTCACCTTATCACCGGCTTTTAATTTGGAAAGAACAGTGCGATCCACGGTTTCCGGCATGACATCAGCAGTAAACCAATCTGTTCCAAATGCCACGACAGTAAGACAAGTTCCATTTACTGCTATGCTATCGCCCAAAACAGTCCCTTCCATAATTTTCGATGCTGTAATGGTAATACGGACTGATTTGGTTCCACGAGCGATATCTTTAACTTTGCCCATTTCTTCAATAAGTCCTGTGAACATGGTATTCCTCCCGATTCTTCAGATAACCGCTAATCATCAAGTCTTGTCCAACAAATTCGGCCGTCATTTCTTTAATTTGCCATGCATCCTGCAGCGAACTTATTCCTTCACCGCCGATCGGCCCCGGCGCCGCATGGCTGCCGACAATTTTCGGGGCGATAAACCAACAAACCTTATCAACCAACCCTGCTTTTAATAATGAAGCATTTACCGATGCTCCTCCTTCAACCAGAACGCTGGTGATTTCTTGCGAACCAAGCAATTGAAACAACTGTTCCAAATCAATTCCGCCGCTGCCTGCCGGAACAACGACAATTTCCGCCCCTTTCGCCTTCAAGGCTTTAACTCGGGCGGAGGGCGCGCCTTCCGTCACTGCAATTAGAGTACGAGCCAATCCATCATTCACGATTTGCGCGTTTAAAGGCGTTCGCGCCAGGCTGTCTACCACAATCCGAATTGGGTTCTGCCCACCGGACGGCAACCTGGCTGTCAGCGCCGGATCATCCGCTAAAACCGTTCCAATCCCTGCCAGAATGGCATCGTACCGGTCGCGCAGTATATGCACCTGCTTACGCGCGCTTTCGCCGGTAATCCATTGAGACTGTCCCGTACGGGTAGCAATTTTACCGTCCAACGTCATTGCCGTTTTAAGAACTGTAAAAGGCATCCGGGTTGTGATCCATTTAAGGAACACTTCGTTCAATCGAATGGCTTTTTCCGTCAAAACGCCTTCCACAACTTCCACACCGGCCTGGCGAAGCTGTGCGATTCCTTTTCCGCCCACCAAGGGGTTCGGATCTGTCATGGCCACAATTACTTTTTTGATTCCTGCTTTAATAACTGCTTCCGTACACGGTCCGGTTCGACCATAATGCGAACACGGCTCTAATGTTACGTACAAGGTGGAACCTTGCGCCAAATCGCCGGCTTCTTGCAATGCATGAATTTCAGCATGAGGGGTTCCTGCTTTTTTATGCCATCCTTCACCAATTACCTTGCCATCACGCACAAGCACAGCGCCTACCATCGGGTTCGGGCTGGTTCGTCCATGTGCGCGCATCGCTAAATTCAAAGCCAATTCCATGTACTTTTCATCCACTGAAAAGACCTCCCCAAAAATTAGAAAACCCGGCTTACGTCAAGCTTTCTCAGCGACGACGGAAGCCGCTGGTTGCACTTATGTTTCTCCGAAAAACGTTTTTCTGAGAAATAAAAAATTCCCAAAGAACAATTCTTTAGGAAAAATAAGGTAACAAGCCTATACCACGGCCTTTAAACCTGCCTTTTCCCATCCAGACTTTACTGTCGGCTCCGGAATATCACCGGATCAACCATTACGGCTCGCGGGCTTCTACCGCCGGTCAGGAATCAAAAGATTGCTCTTTCTCACCATACCCCAAAGGCATCACTATTCAATTACTTTCATATTCTACCACTAACTAGCAAAAAAATCAATCCCCGCGAAGAGTTTGAATTGCTTGTGCCAAATCATTTGCTCCATACACAGCGGACCCGGCAACCAAAATATCGGCGCCGGCGGAAATTACCGTTTTTGCCGTCTCGGCATTAATACCGCCGTCAACCTGTATCACTGCCGAACTTTGACATTCATTTAGCATTTGTTTTAATTTCTTTATTTTTTGAACCGAAAAAGGAATAAATTTCTGGCCGCCAAATCCCGGGTTTACGCTCATGATAAGAACCATATCGACTTCCGGCAGAATTTCTTCAACCGTAGTCAGCGAAGTAGCCGGATTTAGGGCTACGCCGGCCTGGATTCCCTTAGCTTTTATTGTTTGTACGAGTCGATGCAAATGGGGCGCAGTTTCCACATGCACAGTAATGATATCCGCGCCGGCCTGATAAAAGTCTTCTATCAAATCCTGAGGGTTTGTCACCATAAGGTGAACGTCGAAAGGCAGGTTTGTCACTTTACGGAGCGCTGCAACAACCGGCGCGCCAAAGGTCAGGTTTGGCACAAAATGGCCGTCCATTACATCAATATGCAACATGTCAGCTCCTGCTTGTTCTGCGCGTAGTATTTCGTTCTTCAAATTGGTAAAATCGGCGGATAACATGGATGGCGCTATACGAATCATTGTTTAAAATCCCCTTTTATTAGTTTTTATTTCAGTAAGAATCTCAAGATAGGATGCATATCGTTCTTCAGCAATTTTTCCATCCGATACCGCTTGTTTAACAGCGCATTGCGGTTCCTTATAATGCAAGCAGGTGTTAAACCGGCAAGCATGAGCCATTGCTGAAATTTCCGGAAAACAATGCATTAATTCCATTTCATTTACATCCGTAAACTCGGTAAAACTAAGGCCTGGCGTATCGACTACAAATCCGCCTCCCGGTAAAGGCAATAGTTGCGCATGCCGGGTTGTATGTTTTCCACGGCCAATCTTCTCACTCAGCACTCCCGTAACCAATGACAACCCCGGTTCGACAGCATTCAAAATGGATGATTTGCCGGCGCCTGACGGTCCGGAAAAAACGGTAATGCGTTGATGCAAAATTTGGCTGAGGTCTGGTATCCCCAATCCGGTGCGCGTGGATACCAGAATTACCGTATAGCCAATTTGCCGATATAAGTCCGCTATTGGTTCAATCGTTTCCTTATCGGCCAGGTCCATTTTATTGATCACAATGATCGTTTCTAACTGCGACATCTCTGCCAAAACCAAAAACCGATTTAATAAAACGGCATTAAAATCCGGTCGCGCTGCAGCAAAGGTAATAACCACTTGGTTCACATTCGCGACCGCCGGTCGTTTGAGCAGGGTTCGACGCGGCAATATGGTTTCGATTACTCCTTTGCCGGCTGCCCCTGGAACATACTCCACAGTATCACCGACAAACAGAGAAAACCGTTCTTTTTTAAACCGGCCGCGCAAAGTACACATCGTTACGGTATCACCGGTCTGCACATAATAATAGCTGCTATAGGCCTTAATGACAGTTCCTTGCGCCACTGGATAGCCCCCTTACTACAGAACCTGGTCTTGGAACAAGGTCCCGTTTGCATAAATTTGGATCCGTAATTGTCCTGCGCCTTCCAAGCTTTTATCGATCTTTTCGCCTGGCTTATGGACGCCTTCATAAACAATGCGTCGCCCGTTCGCATCTGTTACTACAATTTGAATAGATTGACGCTGCGGACCGTCAGGAACCACAAACTGGACAGATGCCCGCCGCACCGTCGCCGTTGAACCTTTCGCAACTGTGAAATCTACCGCAGAACCTTCCTGGACTTCTGTCCCTGGGGCCGGATTTTGCGCGCTCACTGTTCCCGGAGAATATCGGTCGCTAGGCGCCTCGGTGATAGTACCAATTTTCAACTTCAGGTTATCTAGTTGGCCCGCCAACGCAGTTTGTGAAACACCCCGCAAATCCGGCATCGCAATTTTCCGCGGTCCGGTCCCTTTGCTCAAAACAATATCTACTACCGACCCCTTGTTAACCTGTGAACCTGGTTTCGGGGTCTGCCCGCCTACCATACCGGCTGGTATATCGGCAATAAATTGCTCACTAACCGTACCGAGCAATAATCCGCTATTTTTCAACTGCAGTTCCGCATCACGCCTGCTCATTCCTTTTAAATCCGGTACATTGATAGCTTCTATGCCCTTACTCACAGTTAACGTAATGGTTCTCTGTTCTTTTACCTGGCTTCCGGCTTCCGGCGTTTGAGAAATAACACGTCCTGCCGGAACCTTGTCATGATAAGTGGATGCTATGGAAACGCGCAAATTTTGACTAACCAACATCGTTTTGGCATCATCAACTTGTTTACCAACTACGTCAGGTACAACGACTTCATTCGAACTCCAAAACTTTCCAAACGATAAAAATGCTCCAAATATAAAGCCAATCAAAAGTAACGCTATAATTCCTAGAATTTGTTTTTGTTTCGTCATCGGCGTTTTATCTTTATTTTCGCCGACTGCAACTTTGCCCTTAGCTTCTTCAGTTTCTTGGATCGGCAGTTTAGGCAATATTTGCGTTGGAAAATCTTCTCGTGTAAGACGGCGAGTCTGATCATCCCGGAAATAATTTTGTGCCAAATGAAGATCCTTGCTCATTTCAGCAATGTCAAGAAACCGGTGCTCCGGATCTTTGGCAATCGCTTTAAGGACAACCGCCTCTACCAGCGGCGGAATAGACGGATTAATTTCCCGGGGCAATTGCGGCTCTTCCTGCAAATGCTTAATTGCAATGCTAATGGAAGTTTCCCCTGTAAACGGCACAGTTCCGGTCAACATCTCATAAAGCACAATACCTAAAGAGTAGATATCGGATTTTGCGCCAATCACCGAACCCTTAGCCTGCTCTGGCGAAAAATAATGCACAGAACCAACAATAAGACCGGTCTGAGTGATTGTAGCCGAAGTAACTGCCCTGGCAATACCAAAATCTGTTACTTTAACCCGTCCTGATTGGGTGAGTAAAATATTGTGCGGTTTAATATCACAGTGAACAATATTATTCGAATGGGCATTGCCCAGCGCATCTGCAATTTCCAGCGCTATCCGTACGGCTGCGTCAACCGGCAAGGGCGCTTCCCTGGCAATTTTTTCTTTTAATGTTTCACCAGATATTAATTCCATGACGATATAATAAATATCGCCATCCTGACCTACATCATAAATATTGACAATGTTAGGATGCGACAGACGGGCCGCTGCTTGCGCCTCACGGCGAAACCGGCTCACAAACTCCTCATCATGTGTAAATTGTGCATGCAGGATTTTCACAGCTACCGGACGGTCCAACAATTTATCATGGGCCCGGTATACATCTGCCATTCCACCGCCGCCGATACATTCTAAGATTGTATAACGATGATCTAAAGTTCGGTTAATTAGCAAGTCCGCACCTCCTTAATGTAGTGCCTGTAAAAATATTTTTCTGGCTATCGGAGCCGCTGCGCCTCCGCCTGAGCCGCCATTTTCCACTATTACCGCCAGTGCAATCTGCGGATTTTCTGCCGGGGCAAAACCGATAAACCAGGCATGGGGATCCCCATGCGGATTTTCCGCCGTTCCGGTTTTTCCCGCGACTTTGATACCCTGTATTTGCGCTGCGCTGCCTGTGCCCTCTTCCACTACTTCTATCATCATAGCGGCCACCTGGTTGGCCAGATTTTCATTCGCCGGACTGATCCATTTTTCCGGTTCATATTGTTCAATCACGGAACCATCAACCGTCACGATTTTTTGAACTAAAAACGGTTTCATCATTACACCATGGTTCGCAAACACATCCGCCAGCATTGCCATACGCAATGGCGTGACCAAAAGACTGGCTTGGCCAATACCCAATTGCGCCAAATCACCGTCACTTAAATTATTAAACTTCGGTAATTTACAGGCGCTTTCCTGCAACTCGTCCGGGAGCGGTTTTATAAAACCATATCTCTGAAATGTTTTTTCCATTTTGTTACGGCCAAGGTCTAAAGCCAAGCGGCCAAACGTAACATTACAAGAAACCGCTAATGCTTCTTTCAGGGACAGATGTCCATGGGCAATCTGTTTATCTTCGGATAAAGTATAATCTTTACCAATGGCTAAACTCCCTGTGCAGTCAAAAAAACTGTTGGCAGAAGCAATTCGTTCCGACAAAGCCGCCTCAGCAACCATGACTTTGAGGATCGATCCGGGAGGATAAAGCCCCTGGGAAGCCCGGTTTAAAAGCGGAGCATCCTTTGAAGAAGCTATGTTGTCCCATTGTGAGGAGATTTCCGCAGGATTAAAGGAAGGTTTACTAACCATAGCCAGAATAGCGCCGGTTCGCGGATCGATTGCAACTACAGCGCCGCGACGATTTCCCAACGCTTGATAAGCAATTGTTTGTATCGAAGAATCAATCGTCAACACCACATCATTTCCCGTTTTCGTACCAAACAGACGGGCTAACGGGCCAAAAGAACGTCCCAGACTATTCATGCCGGATAAATAACCATTCAAAGAACTTTCTATGCCGGCCTTCCCGTATTGTACACTGTCATAGCCAACTACGTGGGCTGCCACACTGCCAAATGGATATTCCCGCCGAAACCGACCTTTTTCATCTTTAATGGGAAGGCTCACGGCCAGTTTTTCCCCATTCCGGTCCAAAATCTTGCCGCGTGGAATCGTGGCCGCAGCCTCGATATTCCTTCGGTTTAATGAGTGCCCCTTTAAAAATTCCTGTTCGAAAATTTGCACGTAGGAAATATAGACAATCAAAATGACAAGAAGGCCCATTAGTATATAGGCGGTGCGGCGAATATTGGCCAGTAAATCATTTTTCATGGTTTCGCCTCACCTCAGATATTGAGTATAACATACCCAACAAGACAAAATTAGCCACCATCGAACTGCCTCCATAACTAACCCAGGGCAAAGTAATTCCGGTAAGCGGAAAAAACTTTGTTACTCCGCCGACAATCAAAAAAACTTGCAGAGCTAAAAACACAGCTAAACCGGCCGCTACCAATGTACTGAACGAATTAACGGTTTTCATCGCAATCCGAAAAGACCGATAAATAAAAAGGAGATAAACAAGCATAACTGCAGCAGAACCAACAAAGCCGAGTTCTTCGCCAATTACCGCAAAAATGAAATCCGTGTGAACTTCCGGAATCATCTTAGGATATCCGTATGTCAAACCAGTCCCTAAAATCCCTCCGGACCCTAAAGCAAATAAAGACTGCACAACTTGATAGGCTTTACCATTAGGATCCTTCCACGGATCCAGCCAAATATCCACCCGGACTTGTACATGGGAATAAAGGAAATAACAAAGTGTCGATCCCGCTAAAAATAAAAACGCACCTAAAGCGATGTAGGTGAACCGCCCGCTCGCCATATACGTCATAATCACGGTGATGCCAAAATATAGCAATGCAGAACCAAGGTCACGCTGGGCAACCAACATTACCATGGCAAGCATCCAAACCGCCATAAGCGGAGCGATAAAGCGCGGCTGCGGAAGAACCAGCGGTCCGTACCGCCGGGTTGCAAACGCAATAACTTCCCTGCGTTCACTAAGGTAAGCAGCTAAAAATAAAATAACAAATAACTTGGCAAATTCGGATGGTTGAAAGCGAACAGGCCCTACGATAATCCAACTGCGATGCCCGCCAATGTCAACTCCAAATAGGATTGCCGATAATAATAAAATAAGTCCGATGCCGCCTAAAACATATTTATAACCAGCAAACCGATCAGGGTTTTGAAATATAAATACAGTTCCTGTGAAAACGGCCAATCCTATAACCAGCCAAAGAGCTTGCAAATAAAACAAATCAGAACTTAAACGCAATAATAATGTTAAACCCAGTCCGGTTAACACAGATGCGACCGGCAATAAAACCGGATCACCGTTATGACCGGTAGTACGCAAAAACAGGTGGACCAACAGAAAAGCCATCCATATTCCGGCTACAATTCCGCCAGTCGCATAATCAAGGCTTCCCTTAGCCAAAAAACTTACGGTCAATATACCGGATCCGGTTATTAAGCCGGAAATAAGCAATAAATTTCGTTCCTGTTTTCCTGTTTCCATATATTAAGCCTCATTTAAAACCAGTATCGCTGTAATATTATCATACCCGCCGCCATCATTTGCTTTTGCAACCAAATGTTCCACAGCGGCTGCGCCATCATCTTGCCCTTCTTTGAGATAACAAAGCAATTCTTTTTCATCAATCATATTCGATAAGCCATCCGTGCAAAGGAATAAAATATCACCTTGTTCCCAAGGGACAATCCCCGTATCAATCTGGATCATTCCTTCAGTGCCGACTGCCCGGGTCAGAACGTTGCGCCGTGGATGGTTATCCGCTTCCTCGGGAGTTAATTCGCCACGCGCTACGAGTTCCCAGACAAGCGAATGATCCGTCGTCAACTGCGAGAGCTTTTCTTTGCCTGAATCTAACAAATAAATCCGGCTATCGCCGACATGGCCCCAATATATCGTATTGGTTTCCAAATAAACAGCGCTTACCGTCGTTCCCATTCCTGTATAATCACTATGCTGCAAGGATTTCTCATAAATTGTCCGGTTTGCAAGCTGGATCGCCTCCGCCAACAGAACATCCGGTTTATACTCTCCCCCATGTTTTTCAACGAAATCTGTAATACAATGAACCGCTATTTTGCTGGCGATTTCTCCTGCCAAATGTCCGCCCATACCATCTGCGACAACAAATAAATGCGGTGGTTTAAAAAGATAACTATCTTCGTTGTTTTTCCTTACCTTCCCAACATCAGACTTCACAAATGCCAGCAACGCTTGTCACCCCTCAAATTTAAAAGTATTCCGGCCTACCTTGATTGAGTCTCCGTTTTTCAGTTGAACTTCTTCCGTAATAATCTTATCATTTTGATAAGTATGGTTCGTGCTTCGTAAATCAGCCAGCCAATAATAATTTTGATAAAATGTAATACAAGAGTGCTCATGCGAAACAAAATTATCATCGATCACAATATCATTATGAGTGCCGCGGCCAATAGCAGTCGTTTCTCCCAGCAAAATGATTTCTCCTGCTGGGTGTCCAGGAAACGCATCGACCACAATTAGCTTTGCAGGATTTCCTGCCCTTTGGATAGCAGATCGAGAATTGGGTGAAAAAGAAACTGTAGAATTACGAAAATCCTGAATAACCACCCGCACAATCCGATAAATGAAATAATAAATCAGGAATAAAAATATATATTGTAAAATTGAGCCGGCAACATTAATGATCCAAACTTTACCAGGCAATTTAATTCACCTCATAAACAATAATGGTATTGCCTAACCGGATCTTATCCCCCGATTTCAATTGCCAAAAAGTGATCCGGTGATTGTTAACGTACGTTCCATTCAAACTATTCGCATCATGCAAAACATGGCTGCCGCCATCAAAAGCGATATAAGCGTGAAGACGGGAGGTATTAATATCTGTCAGCGGCATTTCATTGCTTTCACGTCGGCCGATATGGATACGTCGAACGCCAACCGTTGCTTTTAAACCTGCATCGGGTCCTTCGACAACCGCCAACAGACCCGAAACAGCCGGAATCGGCTGCCGTGCTTCGAGACTCATTTTATTGAAAACCCGTGTAGCAGGCGACACATCTTGCGAAATGCTTTCTCGAACTTCTTGCCGGGAAGGCAGCGGTTCACTGAAAGATGCCAGGCAATAAATCCGTCCTTGATTACTTTCCTCAGCAAGCTTAATTTCCACCATAGGCGGCTGAGTCATAACATATTCCTTCTTTTTAGCTTCCACCGCTAAAAATTCGGCCAAATCCTGGCAAACGGTTTGATGATACGAAGCAATCCGGTCGAAATCCGCCGGTTGAAGATACACACAATATGCATTGGGAACATAAATGGAAGAGACCCCGATTGATTTTTCTTTTTCCATCGTTCGAACCAAAATTTTAGCAATTTCCACCGGTTGCAATCCACCGGATAATTTTTTATCGAAAAAGCCTTCAATATGTTTTTCAAAAAAATTTTCCATATTGCGGACAAACTTCATAGCAAACACCCCACTTGTCATATTCATATCGAAATTCAAAGATTTGAACGAGATCAGCTGTTAATTGGGTTTATCTCGTTAACAGCCTGTAATCCCCACAGGGCACAGGGACCCCGCCCTCTTAGGTCGGGGATCAACAGGCTATAACACTCGAAACCCTAAAGGGAAACTTCGGCTTCGCGAAATCAAAGATTTCGAGCCTCAGTCTTAAGTTCGCTCTAAGGGTTCGGCGGGAGCAATAACCCCCTCCGAACCTAAGGCTCACTTATATTCTTAGGAGCTTCTTTGAATGATCGATAACGCAGTTGTCCACACGCTGCTTGAATATCAGAACCCATCTCCTTCCGGACGGTAGCCGTAATACCCCGCTGCTGTAAAATGGTTAAAAATTCCCGTATGGATGCCTCAGCCGGCCGCAGAATGCCTCGTTCCGGAACCGGATTGGCCGGGATCAGGTTCACATTTGCCAACCGGCCGCGCAATAATGAGGCTAATTCCCGCGCCTGCTCAGGAAAAGAATTAATTCCATGCAATAAAATATACTCATAAGTAACCCTGCGGCCCGTCTTTTCTGCATAACGGTCGGCCGCAGCCAATACCGTTTCCAACGGGTATTTTCTATTGATAGGCATTATTTCGGAGCGGATTGTATTGTTAGGAGAATGCAGTGAAATCGATAGTGTAATGGGCAATCCTTCTTCTGCCAATGCATCAATCTGCGGAACCAAGCCTGACGTCGACAATGTCATATGGCGGTAACTGAGATTCAGGCAATAGGGTTCGTGGCATAAACGCATAAACCGCAAGACATTGTCGTAATTCTCCAAAGGCTCACCAGTACCCATAATAACAAGCGAATGAATTTTCGAATTTTCTTGCTGCAAAGCATGTTGAATAAAGAGTACCTGGCGCAATATTTCGCCGGCCGATAAGTCCCTGCTTTTACCTAGTAAAGTAGATGCGCAAAAACGGCAGCCCATCGCACATCCAACCTGAGTAGACACGCAAACACTATTGCCATACGGATGCCGCATCAAAACAGTCTCTACTGCGGATCCATCTGGAAAAGCCAACAAATACTTATCCGTGCTGCCGTCGGCCGCATGTTGGACCGTCCGTACTTTTGCCGTTGTTATCGTAAACATATCATCTAATAACAATCTATTTTTTAAGGATAAATTATCCATATCCAGGAATCGAACAGCACCGCGTCGGTATAGCCATTCCGCAATTTGTTTGGCGCGGTACTTTTCTAATCCAAGCGGTATAATTTCTGCTGCAATTTCATGAACAAACAAGCCAAAAAGATCTTTTTTCATGTTTCGTTCCTCACGATGAATACTCTATTTCCCCTTTACCATACGGGCAATGAAAAAGCCATCCACATCATCCAGATGCGGCCACAATTGCACCAAACTCCCTATGCGTTTTACCGGTAAAAACTGTCCGGTTTCCTGCAACATATAAGTTGGATGATCCTTAAGAAAACGTTGGACAATCTCCTGGTTTTCCTCCGGTTCCGTTGTACAAGTGCTATAAACAAGCGTTCCGCCTGGTTTGAGGCAAGCAGCCGCACTGCGTAAAATATTCATCTGCAACACAGGTAATTCTTTTAGCATTTGGGGCGTTTTTCGCCAACGGGAATCTGGTTTTTTTCTTAATACGCCCAACCCGGAACAAGGCGCGTCTACAAGCACTCTATCCGCTTGTCCGGCATACAGCGTATCCAATTTTTCCGCATCCATGGTGACCGCATCAACGATTGTGATTCCCAGCCGTTCCGCGTTTTGACGGATAATGGATGCCTTATGTTCATGAATATCTACTGATAAAACCCGGCCGGTATTTCTCATCAAGGCCGCAATATGTGTACTTTTCCCCCCCGGCGCGCCACACGCGTCGATGACAAAGTCTCCTGGCTGCGGATCTAAAACATGCGCAACCATCATGGAACTTTCGTCTTGGACTTGAAATAATCCTTCCTTTAAGGAATTAAGGTGGCTCAGTGCCGGGAATTTTCGACAGAGTATTCCTTCCGGCGCCCATTGGGAAATCTCACAACTTACATCTTCATCAACCAGTCGACTCATAAGCGCGGCCCGGTCAAGCTTCAGTGTATTTGTGCGGATCGATAAAGGCGGAGTAATATTATTCGCCTGGCACAACTTTTCGCAAGCGTCAACACCCAACCGTTCGATCCAGCGGGAAACAATCCATTCCGGATGATAATAGCGTAATGCAAGGTATGCAACCGGGTTTTCCTGACGATCCGGATAAACGACCTTCTCCGGTTTCCGGGCAGCATTACGCAACACAGCGTTCACAAACTTCACCGTTCCGCCATGACCGTACTTTTTTGCCAATTCTACTGCTTCATTGCAAGCTGCCGACACGGGAACTTTTGACAAAAAAAATAACTGATAAATACCCAACCGGAGAATATTGAGTATCACCGGTGGAATTTTTTTCAGCGGACGGTCTACATAATGTTTTAATATCCAATCCAAAGTCTCACCGGTTTTAACCGTTCCATATACTAACTCCGTTACAAAACGCCGGTCTTGATCCTGGAGACGACGGCTGTTAAATTCTTTCGCTAATACGATGTTGGCGTATGCTTGTTTACTATAAATTTCACCAATGATTGTTAATGCTAACTCTCTTGCTTTCATTCAGAAATCCCCTTCCAAAAAACTGCATATTGCCTGCTCAACTTGCTCCATGTCAACCCGGGTATTGCAACATGGTCCACAGGGGCGTTCATTTAATATGCCGATCACCGGCAAGGGAAAAACATCCTGGATTCCACTCGTCAAATCCCGTTCACAAGCAATTGCCAAAATGGCATGAGGACGGAGGGATTTGACTACTTTGCGCGCCAATGTCCCTCCGGTTACAATTGCTAAATTTACTCCATATTTACGACTAAGCTGCAATAAGTCACCCACTTGACAACGTCCACAAGACCGGCAATTAGCAGCGTCACGGGTAATTTTATGCGGGCACTCCTCGTTTTGAATACAATGCGGCGTAAGAATTAATAATTTTTCTGGTGCAATCTTATATCGTTTCTGACGGATCAAATGATTGCTGACTTCAATAAAAGAACGTTCCACCTTCTCCTTGTCAACATCAAATAAACGGCCAATCATTGTTGCCATAGGAAAAAGAATATTCACTGTCGACCACGCAATCCCCCGAAAAAAATGTAGTGTTGGAAAGCCCATGATCGCTAAAATGATTCCCACGATACCGCTGGCAATCACAAGCAACGCAATGGCCAATAAAGTTCCTAAGATCACCGGCAAGTGAATACTTATATTACTTAGTCCCGGAAAACTCACCATCCAAATGCCATAAGTCGATACGGCTGTTACAGCCAGGCTCAATAGTATCAATGCAATAAACAAGCGTTTTTTCGGGCGTTGGATTACTTCACTCATCTTTCTCATTTTTATTCTAATATCTCCCCTGCATTTACCCGATAACCGGTTGAAAAATCACCGACACCCATACGGCGCTTATTTTGTGGTTGAACTTCATCAATGCAAATAGTTCCATTTCCGGCTGCCACCAGCAAACAATCCCGCTCAACGGCGACAATACAACCAGGGGCCGCAAAAATTCCTACAGTTTCTTGAATATGGGTACGCCAGATTTTTAACGTCCGGTCATTATAGAGGCAATACGCTCCTGGCCATGGATTCAGGCCTCTAACCTGATTATGGATCTCCATAGCCGACCGTTTCCAGTCGATTGCTTCAATTTGCCTTGTCAAAAGAGGCGCATACGATGCCTCCTCAGAGTTTTGCGGCGTACGCGGAGCCTTATTTTCAACTGCTAATTCTAAAGTTTGCGCCAATAAGCCAGCCCCTAAACTGCTAAGGCGGTCATGAAGCTGGCCGGTATTTTCGTCTGGTGAAATCGGGGTTTCCCGCTTCAAAATCATATCGCCGGTATCCATCCCACTATCCATATACATAGTGGTGACACCCGTGCTTGTTTCCCCATTCATGATTGCCCAATGAATGGGCGCTGCACCACGATATTTAGGCAACAAAGAAGCATGGACGTTAATACAGCCTAAGGACGGCAAATCCAATAACCGCTGCGGCAAAAACTGTCCAAACGCCACAACAACAATTACATCCGGCTGCAAAACAGCCAGTTGTTCCATAAAACCCGGATCTTTAATCTTCTCCGGTTGCAAAACCGGCAAATTATATTCTTGGGCATATTCTTTAACTGGCGAAGGCGTAAAATGACGGCCACGCCCTTTGGGCCGATCGGGCTGGGTAACCACAGCAATAATTTGATGTTCATCTCTTACCAAACGGTCAAGGCAAGGTACAGCGAAATCAGGCGTTCCCATGAATACGATCCGTAATTTACGCATCAGCTTTGTTCCTTATGTAACGTTTTGGCCAACTCAATGAATAATATCCCTTCCAGATGATCAATCTCGTGCTGTAATGCCTTAGCCAGCAAGCCCTCGGCAGAAATACGAACTTTTTTCTTATGCCGGTTATAGCCTTCAACAGTAACCGAGGCGCATCGTTCTACATCGCCAAAAATTCCTGGAACGCTTAAACAGCCTTCCATTGACACCAAAGACCCTTCTTTCGCAGTGATAACCGGATTGACCAATTCGATCAATCCCTCACCAACGTCTACGACGATAATTCTTTGCGATACTCCCACCTGCGGAGCGGCAAGCCCGACTCCGTCCGCTTGGTACATGGTTTGACTCATATCATCCAGCAACTGCTTTATTTTTCGATCGATACTGGCAACAGGTTCCGCTTTCTTTTTCAGTACCGGGTCGCCAGCCTTGCGTATAGTAAGGATTGCCATCCAAGCCCCTCCTAGTTAAATTCCTTTTACAATTTTAACACACTCGAAAAAAAAAATCTATGAGTGCCTCGATCACGTCATATTGACTGGATCAACATCAATAATAATGTCTGCCCGCCGGTCCAAACCTTCCTGTAGTAAAACCTGCTTTATTTTTGTCAAATCCGGCGCTTTTATCAGGATAATCATTCGAAATACATCTTTTAACCGCGTGATAACCGCTGGAACCGGTCCAATAATTTCAAATTCTGAAAATTGTGCAACAGCCGTTCGCAGCGCTCGAGCAACAGCCTCCGCGTTCCGCCGGGCAAGGCCATCCTCTTTTGCCTGCACCATAATTTTTAATAGGTTGTCAAAAGGTGGATAATACAATTCTTTACGGCATCTTAATTCCTCCGTAAAAAAAGCTTCATAATCTTGAGCCGCTCCGGTTTGTATCGCAAAATGTTCTGGATTATAAGTTTGAACGACAACTTCTCCCGGTTTTCGACCGCGGCCGGCTCGACCGGCAACTTGCGTAATCAGTGCAAATGTTTTCTCCGCTGCGCGGAAATCGGGTAAGTTTAGTGCTGTATCGGCTGAAATCATCCCTACAGCCGTCACATTTTGGATGTCGTGGCCTTTTGCGACCATTTGCGTACCTAATAAAATATCATATTTTCCAGCGGCAAACGGCTGAATTATTTTTTCATGCCCCATTTTACGACCGGTTGTATCCTGATCCATGCGGATAATACGGGCCGTTGGCAAAAGACGGGCCAGTTCTTCTTCCACCTTTTGCGTGCCGGTGCCGAAAAATTTGATGTAGCGGCTGCTGCAGTGCGGACATACGTCGGGAACAGGGAAAGTACTGCCACAATAATGACACCGTAAACTTTTATCCGTCATATGGTACACTAAAGAAATCGCGCAATGCCGGCAACACAAGACACGTCCACATTCACGGCACATAACAAACGTCGAATAGCCCCGTCGGTTTAACAGGATAATCGCCTGATTGCCTTCGGCTACTGTCTGCTGCAAGAGTGTTTGCAATGCGCCTGATAGCACGGAACGGTTCCCCTGCTGTAACTCTTCCCGCATATCAACAATGTGCACTTTTGGCAAGAACGCCCCATCGATCCGTTTTGTCAGGTGTAGCAACGTATGAACACCTTGTTGCGCGCAATAATACGATTCGATGGATGGCGTTGCACTGCCAAGAATTACAACCGCATTGCTTAACCGGGCCCGCATTTGCGCAACTTCCCGGGCATGATAACGCGGCGCTTCCTCTTGTTTATAGGTAAACTCATGTTCTTCATCAATAATTACGATCCCCAGATCAGGCACTGGCGCAAAGATTGCCGAACGGGCGCCAATTACAATACCGGCTTCTCCATGACGGATTCGCTGCCAAGTGTCAAACCGTTCTCCGGTTGATATCTTGCTGTGCAGTACAACGACATCAGCGCCAAAACGGCTTTTAAACCGACGGACAATCTGATCGGTCAACGCAATTTCCGGTACAAGGACAATCACTTGACGGCCAAGCTTCCGGACTGCCGCAGCTGCCTCCAGATAGACTTGTGTTTTCCCACTGCCGGTTATGCCATGCAAAAGATATGATGCATATTGTTTTGCACAAATTGCCGGATAGATTGTTTCATAAACAACTTTTTGTTCTTCCGTCAACTCCACCTGTTGGGTTGCGATCGTAATATCAGAATAACTATCCCGGATTACCCGGACTTTTTCAATACGAACCACTTTCTGTTTTTCCAAACGATAAACAGAATCCATTAAAATATTTTGTTGCCGCAATTCCGTTGACGTTAATTGATTTTTCGCAAGTAGAGCGGCCAATAAACGTTTTTGTCCTTGTTTTTGCAACGAAAATTCTTTCTCCATCCTCTCGGCTTCAGTGAAAGGAACCGCCAACGTAACAATCGTTTGATAACGGTATTCGGCCGCTTTACGGTTTATTGATGCAGTACGGATCACTTTTTGCCGCAGAAAATACCGTAAGATTTTTTTCGTTTCACTGCCAAATTTTTGCGTTAACGATTTCTCCGACACAGGCCCCTTGTCTGTTAAATACTGGTATACCAACCAATAAAGATCCGGTTTGCCGGAAAAATCGGTCTGTTCTAATGGCGTTGCCATATCGCGAAGACAATAACCGACCGCAGTTTTTAATCCTGTTTTCCCAGGGATAAACAAGCGTAGTGCTTCGCCATAAGAACAAACATAATATTCTTGTATCCATCGAGCAGTTTGCAGCATGTTTTGGTCAAACCAAGCTCCATCATCCAGCGCGTCGATGAGTGATTTTAACTCATTTGTATCTTCTTCCACAATCTCGACAACGAAACCTTCCATCTCCCGTGAACCAAATGGGACCACTACCCGCCAACCAATATCAACGTGTCGTAATGCTTCGGGAATTGCATAGGAAAATGCTTTTTGTATACTGCTTGCTGTTATATTGATGATTACTTGGGCTACCAATCCCATAAAATCAGCCACCTTATAACATGATTCTTACTGCCAAAACAGAGTGATGGAAAACTTCGATGATCTATATTGTTTTCCAAGCGTAAAAAACGGGTCCATCACTATACGATGTCCCCGTTCGTTACATGAATGTATACTTACTTCAGGTGGAGTTTTTACCCCATCTGAAGTTTAGTCGAATTTACTTACACCCTACAGCCTGTTGATCCCCGTCTTAAGATGGCGGGCGTCCCTGTGCCCCGAATGGGGTATTACAGACTGTGAGAAGGATGAATTCGAATTATAAATTTGCTTCTTTTCGCAACAAATCCGCTTTATCAGTATGTTCCCACGGCAAATCAATGTCTGTCCGGCCAAAATGTCCATACGCCGCAGTCTGCCGGTAAATCGGCCGCCGTAAGCCCAGTTTATTAATAATCCCAGCCGGACGCAGATCAAAATGCTTCGCAATCAGTTCAGCAATTAACTCTTCCGAAACTTTTGCCGTGCCGAACGTCTCCACCATGATGGAAACCGGCTTGGCAATACCGATTGCATAGGCCAGTTGAATTTCGCATTTGTCGGCTAAACCTGCAGCCACTACATTTTTCGCCACATACCGTGCCGCATAGGCCGCGGAACGATCAACTTTTGTAGGGTCTTTGCCGGAAAAAGCGCCGCCGCCATGCCGTGCCATTCCGCCATAGGTATCCACAATAATTTTACGTCCGGTAAGGCCTGCATCGCCTTGTGGCCCGCCGACAGCAAACCGTCCGGTCGGATTAATATAATATTTGGTGTTAGAATCCAATAATTTGGCCGGAACAATCGGTTTAATTACCTTTTCAATAATATCTTTCTCGATCGTCGTCAATTCGACATCCGGACTATGTTGCGTCGACACTACGACTGTATCGACACGTACAGGAGTATTGCCTTCATATTCCACAGTAACTTGGGTTTTTCCATCCGGCCGTAAATAAGGAAGTTCATTTGTTTTGCGAACTTCGGCTAGCCGTCTGGCCAGTTTATGCGCTAATGAAATCGGCAACGGCATATATTCCGGGGTTTCATTGGTCGCGTAACCAAACATCATGCCTTGATCGCCAGCGCCAATTGCATCAGCCGCATCTTCGCCTCGCTTCGCCTCTAACGCTTTATCTACTCCCATTGCAATATCGGCCGATTGTTCGTCGATCGAGGTCATAACACCGCAAGTATCGCCGTCAAACCCGTATTTTGCCCGCGTGTAGCCGATGTCTTTGATTGTCTGGCGTACGATTTTAGAAATATCGACATAACAATGGGTCGTAATTTCGCCAACAACATGGACCAAACCGGTTGTTACAAGCGTTTCACAAGCAACACGCGCAGTAGGATCATGTTCTAAAATTGCATCCAAAATGCTGTCAGATATCTGATCGGCAATTTTATCCGGATGCCCTTCTGTCACAGATTCTGATGTAAAAAACATTCGTTTTTGTTTCATGGCAATCCCCCCTCGTATAGTTTCCGTTCAGCCTCATTGAGCCAAAAAAAATCCCCCTGCCGGGAGGATTGTTGTTGACATCTCCCATCTTGCGATAAATCGCAGGAATTGGCACCGTTTTGGCTTTGACCAATGGTTGCCGCGGTTTCATCGGGCCAATCCCTCAACCAACTCTTGATGAGCAAATATGCAGTTAGCAATAGAACTTATTATAATCGACTTTCTTGCGAAAATCAAGGTACTAAATTGATTTTACCAACAAAGCATATATCTTATCTAAAATAACACCTGCAACCTCTTCTTTGGACATCTGGGGCAATTCGTCACACGATCCATCCGGGAAGAGAATTTTTACAATATTCGTATCGGTATTAAAACCGGCGCCGGGCAAAGTTACGTCATTGGCCACAATCATATCTAAATTTTTCCGCACTATTTTCTCGCTGGCATTGCTTAACAGTTCCTGTGTCTCGGCGGCAAAACCAACTAAAATCTGCTGCTTCTTGAGCTGACCTAACTCCAATAAAATATCCGGTGTTTTTTCTAAAATTAATTCGAGGCTGTCTCCGGTTTTTTTGATCTTATGCGAATGCACCAGCCGCGGACGATAATCCGCTACGGCTGCCGCTTTAATGACTACATCTACGTTCGGATATTCGGTTAAAACCGCCTCCCGCATTTCAGCCGCGGTTTCTACCAGATGCCGTGTAACCCCGGACGGACAAGGCAATGCAGTCGGTCCGGAAACTAATATTACGTCCGCCCCTCGGGCCGCAGCAACGCTCGCAAGCGCATATCCCATTTTACCGCTTGAACGGTTGCCAATATATCTTACGGGATCAATCGGCTCACGGGTTCCGGCAGCAGTAACCAATACGCGTTTTCCTTTTAATACATCGCAAGTCTGTAACACGGTCTCCAGGAATTGTACAATGTTTTCCGGCTCCGGCAACCGGCCCGGACCTTCTACTCCGCACGCCAGCGATCCGATTTCCGGTTCCATAATGGAATATCCTAATGTTCGCAATTTCTTTAAATTCTCTTGCACAACCGGATTCAAAAACATGGCTGAATTCATGGCGGGAGCTAATACCACAGGAGATTTCGTAGCCATAACCGTTGTTGATAACATGTCATCGGCGATCCCGTTCGCAATTTTGCCGATAATATCAGCGGTAGCGGGAGCAATAACAAAAAGATCAGCCAGATTGGCCAACGCAATATGTTCAACCTGCCACTGTTTTACATCGGACCACATGCTGCTGACGACAGGATTTCCACTGATTTCCTGAAACGTGAGCGGAGCCACAAAACGGGTCGCAGCTTCTGTCATAATGACATGGATGGAAGCACCGGCCTTCTTTAGACGGCTGACTATTTCCACTGCCTTATAAACCGCAATTCCGCCTGTAACCCCCAACACGATATGCTTTCCTTTCACAACAGCGGCCTCCTATTTAATACCAATTTTAGTGCGTTCATATGTAATTTTATCGGCATCCAATTCTTCTAAGGCAACGGTTACCGGTTTGTTGGATCGCGCTTCCACCAGTATAGTTTGTCCACCCATGATTTCTCTGGCCCTTTTCGCTGCCAAAACAACTAAAGTGTACTTGCTGTCTACCTTTTTTACCAATTCATCCAATGAAGGTTTAATCATATTCAAATCTCCTTTAAAAACATTTTTTAACCGATCGAGCCGGTATCTGAAATCGTTTCAATCAGTTTAACATTGCGTTCCATGCGGCACTTTTCCGCTAAAATAATAGCCTCTACCTTCCCGACTGCTTCCGTCAGCTTATCATTGACCACTAAATAATGATAGTTCGTTGCCATCGATAATTCTTCCCGTACACATTGCAGCCGTTTACGGATGACATCAGGACTGTCAGTACCTCTTTGCCAGAGACGCTCAGATAATTCAACCAAGGATGGTGGGACGATAAAAATAAATGTTCCTTCGGGGAATTTGTTTTTCACTTTCATGGCGCCTTGTATATCGATTTCTAAAACAACATCCTGCCCTTTTCCCAACACCTCATCCACATAAGCGCGCGGAGTTCCATAAAAATTGCCATAAACCTCGGCCCATTCCAATAATTCATCACGTTCAATCATTGCCAGGAACTGTTCTTTCGAAAGAAACCAATAATTAACTCCGTTGATTTCTCCTTCACGCGGCTGACGGGTGGTTGCCGAAATGGAATAATGAAGTTCAGGATGTTGTTGTAATAACTCTTTACAAATCGTTCCCTTCCCTGCACCGGAAGGCCCAGATATAACGATAAGATTACCTTGCTGTATCATTAAATTACTCCTTACCACCGGTCATTCTGCCGCCTCATCCGCCGTATCTTTGCTGGCTAAACGATGGGCTACTGTTTCCGGCTGGACAGCGGACAAAATGACATGATCACTATCGGTTATAATCACCGCACGGGTTCGCCGTCCATACGTCGCATCAATCAGCATTCCCCGATCGCGGGCTTCCTGAATGATCCGTTTGATCGGCGCGGATTCAGGGCTCACAATAGCAATAATTCGGTTGGCGGATACAATGTTGCCAAAACCAATATTAATTAACTTAATCTCCATTCAATGAATTCCTCCTGTTATTTTAGGCAATTATCTATTCTATATTTTGAATTTGCTCCCTGACCTTTTCAATTTCGCTTTTAATGTCAATCACAAGGTTCGCAATCGAAACATCGTTGGCTTTCGAAGCGATCGTATTTGCCTCCCGGTTCATTTCCTGCACAATAAAGTCAAGTTTTCTCCCCACCGGTTCCTCCAGAGCCAAACTGGAACGAAATTGATTAAAATGACTTTGCAACCGGACCAATTCTTCCGTAAAATTCGTTCGATCCGCAAAAATGGCGCACTCCTGCAACAACCGGCTTTCATCCGGTTCAGCGCCGACTTCCGCCAATAGGTCACGCATCCTGTCCAATAAAGAATTTCTATATTGTTTCCAAACGTTCGGCGCGTTCACTTCTACTTGCGCAACCAAACCTTGCAGCTTATCAATTCGCATCATTAAATCCTGGTAAATATTTGCGCCTTCCTCTTGCCGCATGGTCATCAAATTTTGAATTGCCGCATCAACGGCAACCGATAGATTGGGCCAAAACGTAATTGCTTCTTCATGCACTTCTTCCACTTTTAAAACATCCGGAAAACTAGTCAATAAAGATACATTTTCGTGAGGCGGAATAGAAAGCATTCCTGCTAATTCCTGCAATGCTTTATGGTAACCAATCGCTAATTCTTTATCCACTACCACATTGCGTTTACCTTCACTGTACTCATCAGCGGTCACAAAAACATCAATCCGTCCGCGGGATAACGAATTCGTTACCTGTTTACGGATTTTATCTTCCAAACTGCCAAATTTTTTCGGCATCCGAATAACAACTTCATTGTAGCGATGGTTCACCGCTTTCATTTCAACAATAAACCGTCGATTTTCATCAAAGCATTCGCCTCGTCCAAATCCAGTCATGCTTTTCAGCACTGTAAAATACACCATCCTTTAGTATGTCGAATATTGCCTTGTATTCCTAGGAGTATTTCTCCATTCTCAGTCTAATTCCTTTTTTCCTAACAATTACAAGTTTGATTCTTATGGTTTGAAAATACAAGAGCTCCCCAGTAAAAAAATCGGTCCGGTTAAGGACCGAAATAAGAAATAACCAGTATCAGCTCTTCAAGCTGGTCAGCTTAGTCGATATTCGCCTTGAAAAACTTCAACAGCAGGACCCGACATGTAGATATGTTCATCAGCGCCCCACTCGACATCAAGATCGCCGCCATCCAAATGGATTGTCGCTTTCCGTCCGGTTTTTCCGTTCAAAACACAAGCTACTATCGTTGCGCTGGCGCCCGTGCCACAGGCCAGGGTAATACCTGCGCCACGTTCCCAAACCCGCATCCGCACTTCTTTGTCACTTACGACCTGGACAAATTCAACATTGGTTTTTTTGGGGAAAAAAGGATGCGTTTCAATATATGGTCCTATCCCGGCTAGATCGATTTTCTCCATGTCATCTACAAAGATGACACAGTGGGGGTTTCCCATGGAAACACAAGTAACAGCAAACGTTTTTCCTGCTGCTTCTAATGGAATATTGACTGCCTGTTCATCCGGATTGCCCGTCATAGGGATTAAGTTTCTTGCCAAAACCGGTTTTCCCATATCAACCCGTACTGTTTGAATTTCATTTCCATTAAAAATTAACTCTGGTTTAATCAACCCAGCTAAAGTTTCCAAAGTCATTTTCGTCTTATCCGTTAACCCATGTTCATATACATAGCGGGCAACACATCGAGTTACATTCCCGCACATTTCCGCCTCACTTCCATCCGAATTGAAAATTCGCATTTTAAAATCCGCTTTTTCCGATGGCAAGATCAAAACCAAACCGTCAGCGCCGATACCAAAATGCCGGTCACATACTTTAATTGCCGCTTGCGAATAATCCTCAATATGCTCTTTAAAGCCATCAACCAGTACAAAGTCATTCCCTTGTCCCTGAACTTTCGTAAATTGCATATTCCAGCCTCCTCGCCGTATCCCCGATTGTAAACGTATTTATCAACCATTATACCATCAATGCTTTGCGCTGAACACAGACCCGGAAGATATTTATTGAAAACAAGCCAATATACGCTGGTTTGACCCATGGAAAGGAAAGATGCTATACTAAAATTAACTTGTAATGGAGGAAATTGTATGAGCCTCGACGGTTTATCCTTATCGTTTTTAGTCAAAGAACTGAATCAGTGTCTGGCAGGTGGTCGGATTGACAAAATCTTTCAACCACAAAAAGCAACACTCGTGCTGACAATCCGGTTAGCAAATGAATCTGTCCGTCTGCTATTATCAGCAAACGCCGAACACCCTCGTGTCCAATTAACAGAAACCATATTGGAAAATCCCGATGTGCCGCCGGCTTTTTGCATGTTGCTGCGTAAACACCTCGAAGGCGGACGCATATCCGGTTTTGAACAAGAAAGCCTTGACCGGATCGTCCGTTTGTACATTGACCACCGCGATGAGCATGGAGCGATTGTTACCAAATGCCTCATCATAGAAATAATGGGTAAACACAGCAATATTATTCTGGCTCAGAATGGCGTCATTATGGATGCCATTCGTCGGGTCGGATCCGGGATCAGCCGGCACCGCCAAGTGTTGCCCGGACTCTCCTACGCGCTGCCGCCCGGCCAATTGCGGCTGAACCTACTGGAGACACAAACCGAAATTTTTATCAAAGCACTGTTAACCGCTCCCACTACAATGTTGTTAACGAAAGCGCTCATTAGTACGGCAATCGGAATGGGGCCGATAACGGCCCGTGAACTGCTATACCACTGCGGCCTGCCCGCCAATATCACCCTCGCAGAGCTTGATGATGCAGACATTCTGGAGTTGAGAACCGTCATTTATAATTTTATTTCTGATTTAACAAACGGACAGTCTGTGCCAACCGTAGCTGTCGACAGCAACAACCGTATCGCGGCCATTGCCGCATTTGCCCTGGATCACTTGCCGGCCGAAATTCAACGTCAATTTGCGACGATGAGCCAAGCGGAAGACTTTGTCGAAGCTTTGGCCGGTTGTCAGCATCTACCGGAAAAAGATGTCCTATTAAAATTGCTTACCGGCGAACTGTCACGAGCCGAACGCAAGTTCAATGTACTTACCGAAGAATTGGCTGTCGCCCAAAATGCCGATTGTTTACGGAAATATGCCGACACCATTATGACCTATTTACCAACAATCAACCCCCATGTTGATACAATCGACCTGCCGGATTTATACGGCACCGATCCGGAGGCCGAACAAATCACAATCCCCCTCGACCCGCAACTTACGCCAGTGGAAAATGCGCAAGCATATTATACTCGCTACAACAAGCAAAAACGGGCGCAAACCCTTTTGGTGGACCAATTGGATCAATGCAGCAAAGAAAAAGATTATTTGGAAACTGTTTATGTTGCTTTGGAACATTCTACGGCTAAAGCGGATATTGATGAGATCCGTACAGAATTAACCCAGACAGGGTATTTGCGTTCCATCAACAAACGCCGGCCATCGGCCCCCCTTTCCCAGCCATTAAACGGAAAAACTACCGATGGAATTGCCTTTTTGGTTGGAAAAAACAACAGGCAAAACGATTTCGTTACCTTTAAACAAGCCAGGGCCGACGATATCTGGCTGCACACAAAAGATATCCCCGGTTCTCATGTTATCTTGCAGACCGGATCACAAACCCCTTCAAGCGAAACACTGGCCGAGGCGGCGCAATTGGCGGCATTTTTTAGCAAAGCGCGGGTTTCGTCCAACGTACCAGTGGACTACACCCGCCGCCGTTATGTCAAAAAACCGAATGGGGCAAAACCCGGATTTGTAATTTATGACCATCAAACAACATTATTCGTAACACCGGATGAAAAATTAATACAAACTCTACTAAAAAAAGAATAACCCATAAAATAAAATAGCAAAACTAATAAATAAAATTGCAGTAATCAACAGATAATACACTCTTTTAAATATATCCATCAAAACACACTCCATTGCTTTTGGCGGTGCAGAATAATTTTTATTATGCATAAAACAGGCTACTTAATCCTAAATTAGGAATTAGTAGCCTGTTTTCATTCTCTTTCACCGCAACGTCTTGTCTTCTCAAAATATTTTTTCCCATTCGATTACGCAATATCATTTCACGATCATAACCGGAACAGTGGAATAGGTGACTACAGGACATTTTTGAAATCAGATGCCCAAATCATAGTCTGTTGTAACTAATTTTTTTATTTTCCATGATAAAACCTCCTTTATTTTGAGATACATTAGGCAATATAAAGTTTACTTATTTTGAAAGCTTGTTTTCCATATCGGCAACTATAACAGTGATCCTCATGATCGAGTCCGGATTCAAGGACATAGAATCTATTTCTTCTCTTACTAAGAATTCAGCAAACTCAGGATAATCACTCGGCGCTTGCCCACAAAGGCCGCTGTGGCGGTGGTTTTTTTTAGCGCCTTGAATAGCTAAAGATACCATTTTTAGAACTCCCGGATCTCGTTCGTCAAAATCATGTGACACGAGTGCAGAGTCGCGATCTACGCCGAGTGTCAATTGAGTCAAGTCATTAGAGCCAATAGAAAACCCGTCGAAAAACCGGCTGAATTCGTCAATTAACACCACATTATTCGGTATTTCGCACATCACATAAATCTCAAGCTTATTTTCTCCCCGCTTCAGTCCATTTTTAGCCATCTCGTTTAACACATTTTCAGCTTCTTTTACCCGTCGGCAAAACGGAATCATGATGATCAGATTGGTCAATCCCATATCTTCCCGCACGCGTTTCATTGCTTTGCACTCAAGAGCAAAACCTTCCCGGTATTTTTCATCATAATATCGTGATGCGCCACGGAAGCCAATCATTGGATTTTCCTCTATTGGTTCAAAATATTTTCCACCTATTAGGCTGGCATATTCGTTGGTTTTGAAGTCGCTCATCCGCACGATTACCGGTTTTGGATAGAACGCCGCTGCGATTGTGCCAACTCCATTGGCAAGTTTTTCGACAAAATAATCCTCTTTTGATACATAACCAAAAGTAAGTTGTTCGATTTTTTTCTTTTCCTCTTCATCAGTAATTTTTTCCGGATGAATAAGCGCCATGGGATGTATTTGTATATAGCTGGTAATAATAAATTCCATTCGTGCCAGACCTACGCCGTCATTTGGAATCATAGAGAAAGAAAAGGCTTGGTCAGGGTCTCCCAAGTTCATCATAATCTTTGTCCTTGGTCGTTTCAAATCAGAAAGACTGATTTTTTCGACATGAAATGGCAACACCCCCTGGTATACCTTCCCTTCATCCCCCTCCGCACAGCTTACGGTTGCTTCATCGCCGGTATGAATTGTTTCTGTAGCATCTGTTGTTCCCACGACAGCAGGAATACCCAATTCACGACTAACAATGGCTGCATGGCAAGTCCTTCCCCCTTTGTTCGTTACAATCGCTGCAGCCGTTTTCATTACAGGTTCCCAGTCAGGTGTAGTGGTATCGGCTACAAGAATTTCTCCCGGCTTAAAAGAGGACAGATGAAATGCGTCTTTTATAACATGGACTTTTCCACTCCCAATTTTTTCACCTACACTTTTTCCAATTGCTAACACTGGTCCCTTTTTATCCAGAAAATAGGTTTCAAGAACATCCTGCTGTTTCACCGATTGGACCGTTTCCGGTCGTGCCTGAACAATAAATAGTTCGCCGCTGATGCCGTCTTTTGCCCATTCAATGTCCATAGGCCGGTTTTCTCCGGCTTTTGCGGAATAATGCTCTTCAATGATGAGTGCGTACCCTGTTAACTTTAGAACCTCATCATCGGTTAGACAAAAACGCTTACGGTCTGCATCCGGCACTTCGACATTCCGTGTCATAGCTTTAGAACCGCCTTGGCCATAGATCATTTTTATTCTTTTGTCTCCGAGATTTTTTCGGATAATCGCTTGATAACCCTTCCTGAATGTCGGTTTGAAAACATAGTATTCATCCGGATTTACTGCTCCCTGAACAATATTTTCGCCGAGTCCGTAACAGGCGGTTATAAACACTACATCACGAAATCCAGTTTCTGTATCGAGAGTGAATGTGATCCCACTTGTGGCCAAGTCAGAACGGACCATTTTCATTACCCCGATTGAAAGTGCAACTTTGAAATGATCGAAGTGGTTATCAATGCGATACGATATAGCCCGGTCAGTAAAAAGGGAGGCAAAACACTTACTACACGCCTCCCGCAAGGAGAGTTCCCCTTGAATATTCAAATAAGTTTCCTGCTGACCGGCGAATGAGGCCGTAGGAAGGTCTTCCGCTGTAGCAGAACTACGTACTGCAACATCGACTTCAGCGCCATATTCATCGCATAAGCGCTTATATGCACTCTTTATTTCCAACCAGACATTGTCTGGTATTCCCGCTTTTAAAATCAAATCCCGAGCGCGCTTACCGCGAGTTGCAAGATCAACCAAGTTCGTCTTGTCCAGACCTGCCATTGTATCTTTCAGGTCGTCCAAGATTCCGGCTGATTTTATCATAGACCAATACGCATCACTATTAATAGCAAATCCGTTCGGTATCTTGATTCCTTTGCCCGTCAGCTCTCGATACATTTCTCCCAAAGAGGCGTTTTTTCCGCCCACCTTACCGACGTCTTCAATTCCGATTTCATCAAACCAATGAATAAACTTGGCGATCTGTTTCATTTGACGATCTCCCCCTTTATCTTCATTTTGATAAACAAATTCTCAAAAAATCATTCATCTATCTGAAAAACTACTTACCTTGTACCCACGCGTCATTTTCGTACCCTCTGCTTTCCCAGTAACCCACATGAGGTTCATTAATCAATTCTATAGCATTAACCCATTTTACGCCTTTATAGGCATACATTTGGGGGACAATCAAACGAACCGGTCCTCCTAAATCAGAAGGGATTGGCTCACCATCCATTAACATCGCCACCATAACATCTTCCATTCTCGCCTGCTTTATACCGAGGGCGCTGGTATAAATTCCATCCCCTGAATAAAACTTGACGAATTCAGCCTGAGTTTTTACTCCTGCGAGATCTAAAAGCGCAGCGAGTTGTATCCCTTCGTAGGTTATGTGCAAAACTGACCAGCCAGTAATACAATAAAAATTACTGACTTGAACTTTACGAGGCACATCAAGAAACTCTTTCCAAGAGAACGTTATCGATTTTTCAACCAATCCAAACACTCTAAATCGCCATTCTTCCGAATTAATACAAGGGATCTTTGTCACGGTGAAAACTTCAAATTCTCCCGAATATCCTCCTCCGATCGGAGGGACAGATCCCAAGTTAGGAATAGGTTGTGGATCTATTTTATTGCAATTCCGGTATTTTTTAGCTGTTCTAGAAGAGATAGTCAAATCTTCATTTTGCCACAGCCATTTTGCAACGGCTCCGCCAGACAATAATGCCACTGCAGCCGAGACCGAGCCAATAAATGATCTTCGCCCCATTTTAAATCCTTTTTCGACAGAATCTAACTTCGCATCTTCAAACGGCTTCCAGATAAATATCATTAATCTGAAGATACTGTGATATACGACTGCCAGTGAGCCCAATGCTACAATTTCTCTATGCCAGTTTATACTTGAAAATCCAGTAAGGTTCGAAATATCAACACCCAATACCAATAATATTCCGGTCAAAGATACTCCAGCAGCAACAAAGATAGAAAGCAGGTTCATGATTTTTCTGATATCCTGCCCTTTTAAATTGTCCCAATTTCTTACTAAAACACTGCAGTAAATCACAAGTGTAACTATAAAAAAACTGCCGGCAAAAATATGAGTATAGCGCAGAAAAATCCGCAAGGTCGATAATGCGTCTCTGGAAAATGAACTATTAAGGATCAACCCTGTCGTAATCAGACAAAGGGTTACCGCAATGTGATAACTATGCAGCCTATTATATTGGTTCATCAACCTAACCTCCCATTATGGCCTGCATCAAACTTCATAAATATAAATATCCTTAAAAAAACTTTTCTTAGTGATAAAGATAGAAAATAGTTGAGAGCAAAATTTTTTTACTCTCATAACACAAAAAAACCGCCAGATCACAACCGGATACTCCGATGCGGCCTGGCAGTCATAAGCCTGTTCTCCGTGGCTTTTAGACCCACGGCTTTGCGTCCTTGCCTTTTAGCAAGTTTGCCAATTACTATATTATTATCTGTATGATGAGAAAAATTTAAACTACTTATTCATATTATACTATATTGGAATAGCGTTTCCTATGGTTAGACAAATAATTTCGAATTTTAAAACAATTGTTTTTACTATGTTTGCAGCCCAGATTAGTTCTCAGTTTTTGCAAAACAACCTACAGAATATTCATATATAACGTTTTGAAAACAAAGGAAGTATTTTTTTTAGCAAGAATGAATATACTTATGTGGAAGTACCCTATCATTTTATTCTGATTCGGAGGTCATTTTATGAAAGTAACGGTCAATAAAGATTTTTTCTTAGGCCAAGCTCTCCCTATCATGAAATTTGATCGCATCTCTATTGCAGCATATGGTGGAATACTTTCTGTGGCTAGCTTCGGTAATGTTGAGAATTTTCGTGTGCCGGCGTTCGTACTAGAACCTGGCCAAGCTTATTTGACGGCTGTTGAGTGGCATGATCTGGTAATGAAAGTGAAAGCAGAAGCAAATAAAATGGTAGATATTATAGTATAACAACATGTATACGCTGATAAAGCGATTAAGGAGGTTTACCATGCATAGCGAAATATCTTCCCGCTTAAAACTGCGGTATTCGCCGGTAGCTATTGTATTCACTGATGAAAAACCTGCCGGCGCACTCGAATTTCTTGAAGGCCGCCGCGGCTGTGTAGTCGCAATGCTGACTGCTGCCGCCAAAGGCCGGCAAGCAGTTTTTAGCCGCCGCACATTTGGTTGCCCAGGCGGCATCGTCGGCCTTGGCTTCGGTAATTCCCACAACAATTTTCCCGGCGGCTTTGAATATTTTCTCTCTACCGGTCGCGGTGAAGGCTATCCTGAAGGTGAAGGGTATAAAATGTCTCCCGACCTGGTAAAAAGTTTTCAAGAAGTTCTGCCGTATACCAATATTCCTTATCCATACGTTGTTTTTAAACCATTGGATACGGTTGATCCCGAGAAAGAAGAACCCAAAATCATTGTGTTCTATGCCAATCCGGATCAGCTATCCGCACTTGTTGTATTAGCCAACTATGGACGTCCCAATAATGACAACGTCATTATTCCCTTCGGAGCAGGCTGCCATTCTGTCTGCCTGATTCCTTTACATGAGGCCTCCCAACAACGCCCACGCGCTGTAGTCGGCATGGTTGATATTTCGGCGCGGCCATACATTGACGCTGACCTGCTGTCTTTCAGTGTTCCATATCCCATGTTCCGTGAAATGGAAGAAAATATTCCGGGCAGTTTTCTCGACAAACATGCTTGGCAAAAAGTAGTCCAACGTCTTCCAACGAAATGAGCTACTCCACAATTTGTTCAATCACAACCTGTTCTCTGCCATCAATGCTATCCAGTTGGACACTGACAATTTCCTGGCTGGAGGTCGGCACGTTCTTGCCGACATAATCCGCGCGGATCGGCAGTTCCCTGTGGCCGCGGTCAACCAAAACCGCAAGTTGAATGGATTTGGGTCTTCCAATATCAACAATGGCATCCAATGCAGCCCGCACCGTCCGGCCCGTGAATAACACATCATCTACCAACACTAAGGTTTTCCCATTAATATTTAACGGAAAATGCGTGCTATGAACCACCGGTTGATAGCTTAAGGTTGATAAATCATCACGATACAAAGTAATATCCAGGATGCCGATCGGAACTTTTACGCCTTCAATTTTGGCGATTTCTGCCGCCAAATACTCAGCTAAGGGAACTCCGCGAGTCCGAATGCCGACAAGCATTAAATCTTTAATCCCTTTATTTTTCTCTACAATCTCATGCGCCACACGGATTAAGGCTCTGCGAATCGCCTGGCTGTCCATAATCAATTTTTTCTCAATTGTCTTCTTCATCATAACCACCCCTATCTATCTTCTTTTAACCGTTTCGTTTACTCATTGCTACTAATTCCGCGTTGACTATTTATGCATTTTGGACCGCAAAGCAGCCAGAATAGCCAACATATCTTCGGGGAGCGGAGCACAAAAAACCATTTCTTCACCAGTTGCCGGATGGGAAAAATGAAGCTCCGCCGAATGTAATGCTTGTCCATCTATGGGAAAAATCGCTTGGCGCGGCCCATATTTCGGATCACCCAAGACCGGATGGCCGATGTACGCCATGTGCACCCGTATTTGATGCGTACGTCCCGTTAAAAGTGAACACTCCACCAAGGTGAAATCGCCAAATCGTTCTAAAACACGAAACTTGGTTGTTGCAGGTTTGCTATTTTTAAAAGTAACCGCCATTTTTTTTCGATCGACAGGATGTCTGCCAATTGGCGCGTCAATGATTCCTTCATTTTCTTTAATATTTCCATGGACAATGGCATAATAAAGCCTGCCGGCTGTTCTCGCCTTGATTTGCTCAGCAAGGCTCATATGGGCACGGTCATTTTTTGCCGCCACCATAACGCCTGAGGTATCTTTATCCAAGCGGTGGACAATTCCAGGCCGCAAATCGCCATTAATTCCGGATAAATCATGACAATGCCGGAGCAAAGCGTTCACCAGCGTTCCGGTTTCATGACCGGCAGCCGGATGTACAACCAGTCCGCGCGGTTTGTTGACAACAATAACATCTTCATCTTCATAACAAACCGTCAAGGGAATATCTTCCGCTTCGTTTTTGGGCTGGCTTATCTCAGGAATGACCAGCGCAATGCAGTCGTTAGCAGCGACTTTATAATTAGCGCGCACAGCTTTTCCGTTCACTAAAACGTGTCCGGCGGTAATTAATTTTTGTACATGTGACCGGGAAAAGGTTTCGATACATGCAGTCAAATAGACATCGATCCGTTCGCCTTTGTCGTTATCAGTCACAATAAATTGATAATGGTCACCAGTCATGGTTTTTCCTCTTCTTTTCGCATTACATATAAATACGTAATAATAATACAAACGACCCCACAAACAATAGCTATATCTGCTATATTAAAGATCGGCCAAATACGGAAGTCCAAAAAATCTACCACTTCGCCATAACGGATGCGGTCAAACAAATTACCAATCGCACCGCCTGTCAATAGTCCAATTCCATACCGCAACAAACGATATCGTACAGGAATCCGAGGAACATACCAAATCGCTGCTGCAACCATCAGAACCGAGACAATAATAAAAAATCCGGTTTGATATTCTAAAATTCCAAACGCAGCGCCCGGGTTCATAATATACGTAATATGGAACACATTCTTTATGATCGGGATAGACATCCCCGGCCACATGGATGTTTCAATATAATACTTTGACAAACGGTCCAACGCTATGACGATAACCGCCAATAAAAATACCGGCACTGTTCCCTCTCCTATAACCCAAACAATAATAGTATATATAAACTGCAACTATGCAATGAAATATTCGCCTATATTGTAAAAGAGCCCAGGAAATCGCTCCTGAGCTCTTTTTACCCTTATTCGCCTGGGCTGATAGCTCCTACTGGACAAGTATCTGCACAAGATCCGCAGTCGACGCAATTTTCGTCGATATTGTATTGTGCGTCCCCTTCAGTGATCGCACCTACCGGGCAAGCAGCTGCACAAGCGCCACACTTGATACATTCGCTGTTAATTACATACATGGTTGTTCACCTCCCATCTTCGATGAAGTTATTATATCATATTTACCAGAGTTGCAAAATCTACTTTTTGTGAATATGAAAAAAACGTTCAATTTTTTCCCAATAAAAAAATAGTAATAGGCCGGCCAGAGCCAGCAATGTCGTGATTCCCACCATTTTATGGATATTTCTTGACAGTTGCTGACCTAAAACCGAATACAAAATAATTGCCGGAGTTTGGCCCACTCCGGTCGCTAATAAAAACTGCCAAAGGGAAATGGAAGTCAGCCCGGAGCCATAACTAACAGCCTTAAACGGGATCACCGGTGTTAACCGGGTAATAAAAACCGCCAATACCCCTTTAGATTGAAAATAACGGTCAAACAACATCAAATAGCGCGGATTTACAACCCGCTCCACCAAGGGGCGCCCATACCAGCAGGCAAGGCCAAAATCCAGCGCAGCTCCTAACAACGCTCCGATCCAGGAATACAGGGCACCGTATGCCCAGCCGAAAATCCACGCATTGCTGATCGTCAAAAACAGGCCGGGAACTAAAGGGATCATTGACTGAAACATCATCAATAATATACTGACTAATGGCGCCCATTTTCCATAGGACAAAAGAAATAAACGCAAGTCCTCAAAGTTGCGGCTGCGCAAATGAGCCGTAACCATCGCAATAAATTCCTGAACTCCTGGAATGAAAAAATAAATGAGAACACCAAGGACCAGTACACCAACTTTAATGCAAATGAGAACTTTCATTGACAATGTTCTCATGGCCCCTGACCTCCATTTAACTATCGTTTTTTTGCTTTTGTCTTGCCTTTTCTTGAAGAAGTCAAGGTCCTCCGGCTGTTATTTCGCCAAAACACCATGCCAACTACAATAGACAGGAAAACGAAGCCGGCAACCCAAGCTGATGAACTATCCGACAGCCCTACTTTTGTGTCTTCTTGTGATAACAGAAGCAAACCAGCAGCAATAACAGTTGCAAAACCAATGAACGCGTTCATTTTGGTTGTATTCATTACATCAATCATCCCCTGTCTTATAATTATTTTTACATCTGACACCAGTTTCCTGCTCCAAAGAACTAAAAAAGCGAAAATTGTACATGACGCCTGCTTTATTAAGCAGGCGTCAGATTGAAAATTCGTATTAAGGTAATTGTTTTACAACCGATGCGCAACGGTCGCACAAAGTAGTATGTTCTTCATCTTTCCCTACCGTATCGCTATAAATCCAGCAACGTTCACATTTTACGCCATGACCCGGTTTTACAGCAACAGCCAATGCAAAATCAGCAGCCCGGTAAGCGTCGGCCGGCGCAGATCCGGTTCCTTCCGTTATGGTTGCATGCGAAACAATCAAAATTTGCGCCAAATCATCACTGATTGCTTCCAAGGAACGGTAAGCATCGCCATCCGCAAAAATTTCTACAGCCGCATCGAGGGAGTGCCCAATTAATTTCGTACGGCGGGCGTTCTCCAGCGCTTTCGTGATTTCACTGCGCAAATCCAAGATTGCATCCCATTTGGCTGCCAATTCTTCATTCAAATATTCCGGATGCGGTACAGGCCATGCTGCCATCTGAACACTTTCCGGCATCCCTTTCAACTTGGGCATGTATTCCCAAATCTCTTCGGTCGTGAACGTCAACACAGGTGACAGCATCACTACCAACGTACCCAATATTTCATGCATAACCGTCTGTGCTGCCCGCCGTTCCCTTGAACCGGGAACCGAAGCATACAGCCGGTCTTTCAATATATCCAAATAAAATGCACTTAGATCAACCGCGCAGAAATTATGCACCGTGTGATACAATACATGAAAATCGTAGGCATCAAATGCCTGCTGAACTCGTTCGCGCACTTGCTCAAGCCGCATCAACGCCCAACGGTCTAATTCCGTCAACTCTTCATAGGCAGCGCGGTCGGCAATCGGATCGAAATCATAGATATTGCCCAGAATGTAACGGAAGGTATTACGGATTTTTCGATATACTTCCGATAACTGTTTCAAAATTTCGTTCGAAATCCGGATATCGGCTTTATAATCAGCAGAGGCAACCCAGAGGCGTAAAATGTCCGCGCCATATTTCTTAATCACTTCCTGCGGATAAATAACATTGCCAACCGATTTCGACATCTTCCGGCCTTCGCCGTCTACCACAAACCCGTGCGTTAAAACAGCTTTATACGGCGCCACACCTTTCGTAGCCACCGATGTCAACAGGGATGACTGGAACCAGCCGCGATGTTGGTCACTGCCTTCCAGATACATTTCCGCCGGCCAATGCAATTCTTTTCGCACTTCCAATACGGCTTTATGGCTCGATCCGCTGTCAAACCAAACATCCATGATATCCGTTTCCTTCCGGAAAGCTCCATGTCCGCATTCCGGACAAGTAAATCCTTCCGGCAAAATTTCTGCTGCGCTTTTCGCCCACCAGGCATCCGATCCTTCTTTCTCAAAAAGGTCCTGCACAGCCGTAATTGTCGTTTCATTCACTATTTCCTTATTGCATTTGCCGCAATAAAAAATAGGAATCGGTACGCCCCAAACCCGTTGACGGGAAATACACCAGTCATGACGGTCGGCCACCATGTTATGAATACGTTCTTCACCCCAGGAAGGAATCCATTGTACATTTTTAATGGCATCCAGCGCTTCCTGCCGGAAATCGTCTACAGAAGCAAACCATTGTTCAGTCGCCCGGTAGATAATCGGGCTCTTGCAGCGCCAGCAGTGGGCGTATTGATGCCGCAGCGAGCCTTTGCCCAATAATTTTCCTTGCGCTGCCAATTCCTTGATAACCGGAACATTCGCATCAAATACAAACAACCCGGCAAATTTCCCGCCTTCTTCGGTAAAATGGCCTGTGTGGTCAACCGGACAAATAACCGGCAAACCATACTTTTCGCCAACTTCAAAGTCTTCCTGACCGTGTCCGGGAGCGGTATGTACACAACCCGTTCCTGCTTCCAGCGTAACATGATCGCCGAGAACAATCGGCGACTGCCGGTCGATAAAAGGATGCTGGAATACCA
>Ga0316604_10000514_pt1 | contig 45983 bp, 43 predicted proteins | sample OWC_soil_day20_C_FD_207650 | JGI IMG/M metagenome (GOLD analysis project Ga0316604, IMG submission 207650) | Wetland soil microbial communities from Old Woman Creek delta, Ohio, United States - OWC_soil_day20_CT | ecosystem: Environmental > Terrestrial > Soil > Wetlands | place: USA: Ohio...
GATCGGCGTCTCGTTCGTCCTCTTCTATCTCGCGATCGTCAAGGACTACGAGCCGCTGCTGCTGTTGCCGATCGGCGCCGGCTGCATGTTGGCCAACCTGCCGCTTTCGCCGCTGATGGACGAGACCGGGATGCTCAAGATCCTGTACGGGATGGGCGTTGAAAACGAACTGTATCCGCTGTTCATCTTCATCGGCATCGGGGCGCTCACCGACTTTGGTCCCTTGCTGGAGAATCCGAAATTCGTTCTGCTTGGTGCGGCGGGTCAGTTCGGGATCTTCCTGACGCTGATTCTGGCGCTCTTGATGGGCTTCACGCAGCCGGAAGCGGCGTCGATCGGGATTATCGGCGCCATCGACGGACCGACGTCGATCTACGTCAGCGGATTGCTCGCGCCGCACATGCTGGGGCCAATCACGGTGGCGGCGTATAGCTACATGTCGCTGGTGCCGATCATCATGCCGCCGGTCATCTATGCCTTGACGACCAAGAAGGAACGGATGATCCGCATGCCGTACAGCCAGCGCAAGATCAGCCGTCGCACGCGAATCATGTTCCCGATCATCATCACGGTGCTGGTCGGGACGCTGGTGCCTTTCGCGACGCCACTGATCGGCATGCTGATGCTCGGTAACCTGATGAAGGAATCGGGCGCGGTCGAACGTCTGACCAAAGCGTCGTCGAATGAAATTGCCAATACCGTGACCTTGCTGCTGGGGCTGGCGATTGGCTCGACGATGGTTGGCACCGATTTCCTGAAGACTTCGACGCTGTTCATCCTGATCCTTGGTTTGTTGGCCTTCTGTGTCGATTGCGCTGCGGGGGTGCTGTTTGCCAAGTTCATCAATCTGGTCACCGGGGGCAACACCGTCAACCCGATCATCGGCGCCGCCGGCATCTCGGCCTTCCCGATGGCCGCCCGGGTGTGCCAACGTGTGGCGCAGGACGAGGACTTCGAGAACTTCCTGCTGATGCATGCGATGGGCGCCAACGCCGCTGGGCAGGTCGCCAGCGTGGTGGCCGGTGGCGTGCTGCTGGCACTGATGGGGGCGGGCGGCTAAGCTGTACGGCAATCGCCGGGAGGGCGCCGCGCGCCTTTCCGGGGTATCTCCCCCCCGCGCTCAATCTGCAAACCGACGCGATGTTTATGGGGTTTGTCCAGCAAATGCCATAGAATTGGCGACGACTTCGGTTGGCGCACAAGGTCTTCGTTCCGGACCAGTGACCTTGCCGCACGCCGAACCGCCAAGAGAGACGATCCCGCCATGGAACCCCAAGATGCCCGCTAAGCAAGAGCGTTAGCCCAGATGCTAGCGACCGTCGCCATGAAACCGGGGAAATCGCGCAAACTTGCGCCGCTCAAGTGGTCGAGTTGGTATTTGACCACGCTCAAGCTGGCTGTGGGCCTGCTGCTCGTCCTGTTGATCGTCCTCTTCTGGCTGCTGCGCCAGGACGAGGCCGACGAACAACGTTCAACGCTGATTGCCGATGTGCTCTGGTTGGAGCAGAGCATCAGCTTTCACCTTGAAGGCAACGCCGAGCAGTTCCAGCAGTTGGCCAACGATCTGGCCAAGGGGAACAATCGGAACGCGCTTTTTGAGTTGCGCAGCCAGCACCTGCTCAAAAACAACCCCGATCTTCAGCAGTTGATCTGGCTTGATTCGTCTGCCCAGCCCCTATCATTGCAGCCGACCCAGAAACTTCCGCGCCTGGGATTTGGCGGACTAGGCGACGAAGTCCAATCGCGCTCAATCGAAGTGGCCAGCAAATTGGGGAAAGCAGTCTATACCGATGCCTATCGCACCGCCGATGCCAACCAGATCGAGGTCTATTCGCCGATCTTCGAGAACGGGCAATACCGCGGCGCACTGGTCAGCGTTTACCCGCTCAATTCGATTTTGAAGCACATGGTCCCCTGGTGGTTCGCCGAAAAATATCAAGTCCGCATTCTTGACGGCAACGGCAACACCCTGGCCAGCAAATCAAAAATCAACAATTCGGCGACCTCCATCAGCTACGTCATCCCCTTTGACCCGCCGGGCTTTGGCATGGCGCTTCAGGTCGCCGCGTACCGCAGCAACATCAACCTCGCCCAGGCGATGATCGCGACACTGATCATCGCGCTGGCCGCCGCCATGTTATTAAGCCTGTGGATCATGCGTGGCCACATCCAGAGCCGCATTGCCGCCGAGCAGGCGCTGCGCTCGGCGCACGCCTTCCGCAAGGCGATGGAAGATTCGCTGACCGTCGGCATGCGCGCGCGCGACCTGGAAGGACTGATCACCTACGCCAACCCAGCCTTTTGCCGGATGGTCGGTTTCAGCGCCGACGAACTGATCAACACTCGGCAGCCGATCAACTATTGGGCGCCCGAAGACGCCGAGCGAGCCCAGGCTTTCCACGACGCGGTCACTGAAGGAAAAGCGCCGTGCGAAGGCGTCGAATTCCGTTTCATCCGCAAAGACGGCAGCCGCTTCGACGCACTGATCCACGAGGCACCACTGATCAATGAAGATGGCCTGCACACCGGCTGGATGGCGTCGGTCGTCGATGTCACGGCACGCAAGTACATCGAAGAGATCGCCCGTCAGCAACAGGAAAAACTGCAGTTCACTTCGCGCCTGACGACCATGGGCGAGATGGCCTCGACGTTGGCGCACGAACTCAATCAACCGCTCGCCGCGATCAGCAGCTATAACACCGGCTGTCTCAACAAGCTCGAATCAGGTCAATTCACCGCCGACGAGCTCAAAAACGCACTGACCAAGCTAGGCGTTCAGGCGCAGCGCGCCGGACGCATCATCGGGCGAGTCCATGATTTCGTTCGCAAAAGCGAACCCAAACTGGCGCCCTGCGATCTAGCCGAGGTCGTTGACGATAGTGTCGGCTTTATGCAAGCCGCCGCCAAATTGCTCAATATCCGTATCGTTCCCGAGATTCCGCAGACACTGCCCAAGCTGATGGCCGACCGGGTGATGATCGAGCAAGTCTTGCTCAACCTGATGCGCAACGGCATCGAAGCGATGAGCCATGTCGCTCCGGAACGACGTCGTTTGACGATCAAACTCAATCAGGTCGGTGACCAGATGCAGATCAGCGTGGTCGACCTGGGCCCTGGCATCCCCGCCGAGGTTTCCGAAAAACTGTTTACGCCGTTTTTCTCGACCAAGGCTGAAGGCATGGGAATCGGACTCAACATCTGCCGCTCGATCATCGAATTTCACCACGGTCGCCTGTGGGTTGAAGACAACCCCGACGGCGGCTGTATTTTTGTCATCACCCTGCCGATCATATCGCCATGACACCCCATGCCTACATTGTTGACGACGACGAAGCCGTTCGCGACTCACTGAGCTGGCTATTGCAGTCGCGCGGCGTAGCCAGCCTCACCTACGCTTCGGCCGAAGCCTTTCTCGAGGCCTGGGAACCCTCCCTCGCCGGTTGCATACTGCTCGATATCCGCATGGAGGACATGAGCGGCACCGAGTTGTTTGAACGCCTGCTTGAACGCGGCTGCAACTTGCCGGTGATTTTCCTGACCGGCCACGGCGACGTACCGATGGCCGTTTCGACACTAAAAACCGGCGCTTTCGACTTCTTCGAAAAACCCTGCAACGACAACGAGCTCGTCGATCGCGTCATTGAAGCGCTCAGGCTCGACGCGGCACGCTGTGCCGCCGCCGCATCGACCGACTCGATCAACGCGCGGGTCAATCGACTGACAACCCGAGAACGCCAGGTCATGGCGCTCGTTCTCGCCGGCAAACTCAATAAACTGATTGCCGACGAGCTGCAGATCAGCGTGCGTACCGTCGAAGTTCACCGCTCCAGTCTGCTCGACAAGATGGGGGTCAGAAGCGCTGTCGAACTGGCGCAAAAATTGGCCACCGGCGCCGCGAAATCAACGGACTAGCGTTGTCGGCGACAGTCGAAGCCGCAGCGTCCTGATTCGTCGCCTTGCCTGTAACGCAGGCTACGCGTACCATGAGCCGGAAATCTGTGATCCCTCGCCACCGCTCGAGTATCCAGCCTGTTTTTAGGGACCAATTGATGCCAATGCTTGATCAACCGTTGCAGGACCTTGAGGCCTGGGTACTCTTTTTCAGCAAGGCTGAAATTCCCATTCTGCGACAAACTGCTCGGCGACTCGAAGAAGCACGCCAGAACATTGACCGGGTCAGCGGCCGCGACATCGCCGCCATCGTACTGCAAGATCCGCTGCTGGCGATCCGCGTCCTGGCGTACATTCAGCCCTTTCGCGGCAAGCATCTGCGCTCCGACATCACGACCATTGCCAATGCCGTGATGATGCTCGGCATCGAGCCGTTCTTTGCTCACTTCGAGACGCCAGTAACCATCGAAGCGACGCTCAAGAGCGAGCCGCAGGCTTTGCTCGGGGTATTGCAGGTCATCCGCCGCGTTCAGCGCGCATCGAATTACGCTCACGACTGGGCTTTCGAGCGGCACGACGTGAATATCGAGGAGGTCGCGCTGGCCGCGTTGCTGCACGATTTGGCCGAAATTCTGCTGTGGTGTTTCGCGCCCCGCCTGGCCACCGAGATTCGCCAACGCCATCTGGCCGACATGACCTTGCGCAGCGCCGCGGCGCAGCAGCAGGTGCTCGGTTTCCCGCTCTTCGATTTGCAGCGCGCGCTTTGTTCCGCCTGGCACCTGCCCGAGTTGCTCAACACCCTGATGGACGATGCCAACGCGAATCAGCCACGGGTTCAAAATGTGATCCTGGCGGTCAACCTGGCACGCCACACCAGCAGCGATTGGAGCGACGCGGCGCTGCCTGACGATTTGAGCGCAATCGAAAAATTGCTGCATATCAAGCGAGAGACGCTGCTTTCGCGCCTCAACGTCCCGGAGGAAATCGTCCCACGCTTCATGGTGCAAGATTCCGGATCGCCGCAAGGAAATCCGTCGAACGACGATCCGGCGTCGTGACGCGGTAGCGAGCGCGGTTCATTATCCCAGGGAGATCAACATGGCCATCGGCAGCATCATGTTCTTCGGCACCCTCGCCGTCGTCGCGCTCTACGCGATCGTGCTCTACAACGGCCTGGTCACGCTCAAACACGGGATCGCCAAAGCCTGGGCCAATATCGACGTACTGCTCAAGCAGCGCCATGACGAGTTGCCCAAACTGGTCGAGGTCTGCAAGCAGTACAAACAGTTCGAGCAGAACACGTTGCAGCGCGTGATCGAAGCGCGTTCACAGGTCCAATCAGCACGCGAAACGCAGGATATCGGCGCCCTCGGCGCCGCCGAAGGCGCGCTGCGCGTCGGTCTTGGTCAGATTTTCGCGGTCGCCGAGGCGTACCCGGAACTCAAAGCCAACGACAACTTCATGCAGTTGCAGCAACGCATCACCAGCTTGGAAAATGGCATCGCCGACCGGCGCGAACTCTATAACGACGCGGTCAATATCAACAACGTTCGCGTCGAACAATTTCCCGACGCGCTGGTCGCCCGCGCGTTCAATTTCGAGAGCAAACCGCTGCTCGAATTCTCGACGGTCGAGAAGGCTGACGTCGACCTCAAGCAACTCTTCGCTTAGCGGGGCCTGGACGCCCACGTTCGCGCCATGATCGTCAGCCTGCGCCGGGAGTACAGCCAGTTCATCACCTCAGGCACGCAACTCCTGCTGTTGCTGGTCGGCGCCAAGCTCGAATCGCGCGCCGGCTGGCTGGTCTGCGTCGGCCTGATGGCGGCGATCAGCCTGATCGCTTGGCTCTCGACACTATGTCGCCGCCGCGCCGTCGCCGACACACCGACCTCGCGCATCGCCTCGGCGGCGCAGGGCTATGTCGAACTGCGCGGCATCGGCAAGCCGCTCGACTATCCACCACTGCTCTCGCACCTGACGTCGCTGCCTTGCCTGTGGTACCGCTACCGGGTCGAGGAAAAATCAGGCAGTGAAAAATGGCACGCCGTCAGCAGCGGCGAAAGCGACGTCGCCTTGATCCTCGAAGACGGCAGCGGACGCTGCCTGATCGACGTCGACAATGCGGAGATTCTGACCCGACACAAGGAAAGCTGGGTCAAGGCGGACTACCGTTACACGGAATGGAAATTGCTGATTGACGATCCGATTTACGCGCTCGGCGAGTTTCGATCGATTGGCGGCGCCACGCTTGAACTGGACGCGGCGAGCGACATCAAGGCATTGCTCGCCGAATGGAAGAACGATCACAGCGGACTGCTCAAACGCTTCGATCTGAACGAAGACGGCGCCATCGACGTCAAGGAATGGTCGTTGGCACGCCAAGCGGCGCGACGCGAAGTCGAAAAAGCGCATCGCGAGGCGCGCAGCGAGGCCGACCTCAATACGCTACGCTGCCCGACTGAAGGGCAGCTCTATTTGATCTCCAACCTCGACCCCGACCAGATCGCGCGCCGCTATCTGTGCTGGGCGATCTTCCATCTCGCCGTATTCTTCGCTGCGCTCGGCGCGTTGCCCTGGCTCTGGCACGCTTGAGCGTCGCGCGAGCGACTACTGCCGAGCACGTTACAATCGCGGCTCATCGAGATGAGACATCCATGCGCCAACGCCAATTTCGCCCCCTGCTTGCTGCACTCGCGACGCTCGCCGTACTTGGCCTTTCGGCCTGCGCGTCCAAACCCGCCAGCGAGCCCCCTGCGCAGCAGTCATCACCACCGTTCGCCAACAAGCCGATCAAGCTCGGACTCGCGCTCGGCGGCGGTGCCGCGCGCGGCTTCGCGCACATCGGCGTGATCAAGGCGCTCGAAGCGCAAGGGATCATCCCCGACATCGTCGTCGGCACCAGCGCCGGCGCCGTCGTTGGCGCGCTCTACGCGGCCGGAAACAACGGCTTCGAATTGCAGAAACTGGCGATCAAGCTCGACGAGACGAAACTCGCCGACTGGTCGGTGCCGGATCGCGGCGTGCTCAAGGGTGAGGGACTGCAGAAGTTCGTCAATGACGCCGTGGCCAATCGCCCGATCGAAGCCCTGAAAAAGCCTTTCGCCGTCGTCGCCACCGACCTGCACAGCGGCGAGGCGATCCTCTTTCGCACCGGCAACACCGGCATGGCGGTGCGCGCCTCGGCGACAGTCCCCGGCGTTTTCAGGCCGGTTTCCATCAACGGTCACGAATACGTCGACGGCGGGCTGTCGAGCCTGGTTCCGGTACGCTTCGCGCGGCAGCTCGGCGCCGACCTGGTGATCGCCGTCGATATCTCGGCGCAGCCCGGCAAGCAGCCGCTGCGCGGCACCCTCGACATCCTGCTGCAAACCTTCGCGATCATGGGGCAAAACCTCGCGCGCTACGAGCTCAAGGACGCCGACGTCGTGATTCACCCACAGGTCGGCAACGTCGGTTCGACCGATTTTGTCTCCCGTCACGACGCGATCATGGAAGGCGAAAAAGCCGCCCAGGCGGCGCTGCCGCAGATTCGCGAAGCAATCAGAAAGGCCGGCGGCCGCTAGCGAACGTCAACCGCCCAGCGCTTCCCAGCGTTCGAGCAGCGCCAGCAACTCGTCGTCGATTGCGGCAAGACGCTGCGACAGCGCCGACGCGTCTGCGCCCGCCGACTGGTAAAAGCAAGGATCAGCAAGCTGCTGGCTGATCGCTTTCTGCTCGGTTTCGAGTGCAGCGATCTGTTGCGGCAATTGCTCAAGCTCGCGCGATTCCTTGTAACTGAGCTTGCGGCTGCCATCGGCCTTGACCTTGGCCGCTGGTAACGCTTGCGCCGAGGTCGCGCAGCCCGTTTCGTCGCGCTTCGCTGCCGATTGTGCGGCGGCCTCATCGGCGCGCCGCTTGACCTGATAGTCGGCCCAGTCCTGATAGCCGCCGGCGTATTCGCGCCAGACGCCATCGCCCTCGTAGGCGATGGTCTGCGTCACCACGTTGTCGATGAAGGTGCGGTCATGGCTGACCAGGAACAGCGTCCCCTTGTACTCCTGCAACAACTGTTCGAGCAACTCGAGCGTCTCGATGTCGAGGTCGTTGGTCGGCTCGTCGAGCACCAGCACATTGGCCGGCCGCGCGAACAGTCGCGCCAGCAACAGACGGTTGCGTTCGCCACCGGACAGCGACTTGACCGGCGAACGCGCGCGCTGCGGCGCGAACAGGAAATCGCCGAGATAGCCGATCACGTGCTTTTTCTCGTTGCCGATCTCGACGAAATCCGAACCCGGCGAGATGACATCGACGAGCGCCGCCTCTTCGTCGAGCTGCGTCCTGAACTGATCGAAATAGGCGACCTGGATCTTGGTTCCCAGGCGAACGGTTCCCGAATCGGGCGCCAGTTCGCCGAGGATCAGGCGCAGCAGCGTCGTCTTGCCGGCACCGTTGGGGCCGATCAGGCCGATCTTGTCGCCGCGCTGCAAGCGGCACGAGAAATCGCGAACCACGGTGAGTTTCTGTTCGCCTTCGCCAAAGCTCTTGCTGACGTGCGCCAGTTCGGCGACCAGCTTGCCGCTCTTGTCGCCCGAATCGAGCGCCAGTTCGACCTTGCCCTGACGCTCGCGGCGCGCCGCACGGTCGCGGCGAAGCTGCTCAAGACGCAGCACGCGCCCTTCGTTGCGCGTTCGCCGCGCTTCGACGCCCTTGCGAATCCACACTTCCTCCTGCGCCAGGAACTTGTCGAACTTGGCGCTCTGAATCGCCTCGTCGTGCAGAATCATTTCCTTCTTGGCGAGATAGGCTGAGAAATTACCGGGGCACGAAAGCAGGCGGCCGCGATCGAGTTCGACGATTCGCGTCGACACGCGATCGAGAAAGCGCCGGTCATGGGTGATGAAAACCATCGCCACGTTCGATGAAATAAGAAAATCTTCAAGCCATTCGATGGCACCGATATCGAGGTGGTTGGTCGGCTCGTCGAGCAGCAGCAGATCGGGCGAGATGGCCAGCGCCTGCGCCAGCGCCAGACGCTTTTTTTGTCCGCCGGAGAGCGTCCCGACACGCGCCTCGGGATCGAGCGAAAAGCGCTGGATCACGCGTTCGGCCTGCGACTCGAACGACCAGGCGTTACGCGATTCAAGCTCGCCCTGCAAGCGATGCATGCGCTCAAGCAAGGCTTCGTGATCGGCGTCGGCTTCGCCCATCGCATGCGCCACCGCGTGATAGTCGGCGAGCAGCGCGGAAACCTCGCCCATGCCGGCGACCACTGCGGCGAATACCGTCAGTTCGGGGTCGAACGGCGGTTCCTGCGGCACATAGCCCATGCGGATTCCGGGCTGCAGCCAGACGTTGCCGTCGTCAAGCGCGCCCTGGCCGGCAAGAGCGCGCAACATCGACGACTTGCCGGTGCCGTTGCGGCCGATCAGCGCAACGCGCTCGCCCGGATCGAGCTGGAAATCGGCGTGGTCAAGAAGAGGAACGTGGCCATAGGCGAGCGAGGCATCGGACAGAATCAGTTGCGGCATGAAGTGAGCTTACTTTCGGGAGGATGAGGACAGTTGCTTGAGGTCGGCAATAATCTCGGCGGAATGCTTCGAGGTATCGACCTTGAGATAGGTTTTCGCAATTTTACCCTGCGGGTCGATCAGAAACGTATAACGCCGCGCGAAGCGTGCGACAAACCAGTCGGCGTAGGCGCCATAACGCCGCGCCACGTCGCCGTCCTGGTCGGCGAGCAGAGGGAAAGGCAGATGGTACTTGCTGGCAAAAGCGGCATTCGACGTTGCGCTGTCGATGCTCACGCCGACGATCTGCGCGCCGAGCGCCGTCAGTTGCGCGAAGTCGTCGCGAAAGCTGCAGGCTTCCTCGGTACAGCCCGGCGTATCGTTCTTGGGATAGAAGTAGAGGACGACCCACTTGCCGCGCAAGCTGTCGAGCGAAACGTCGCGCCCAACCTGGTCGGACAACGAAAACGCCGGCGCCAGACTGCCGACCGCCGGCACGTCGTCGGCCCAGGCCACATTGCACAAGACCAGCGACAGCCACAATCCGATTCGCTTGAGCATCATCATTCTCCTGAAATCAACAGAAACTGGCGGCCAACCGCTCCGGCGCGATAGAATACGCGCCGACCTCCTCGTAGCATAACGGATAGTGCACGCGCCTCCTAAGCGTGAGATATGGGTTCGATTCCCGTCGAGGAGGCCAAGTCAGCGTTTGATGCCGTCCCGGCAACAGCCAAAAACCGACTAAGTCCGGTTTTTCGTCGTTCATGGCTTTGGCCGAAAAAGCCGTTTCTCAAGTTTCTCAGCCATTTCTCACGATTCTTGCGAAAGATGAAAAGCGGACAACCGCACCGCCCTCGTTCGCAAGAGCAGCGCTGGGCAATGGCCGACTTATCGTTGCCGCGGATGTCGGAATCCACAAGAATCAACGCCGGAAACACCAGCTTTCGCCATCGCACCCCGCACCTCCCCTTTTTTTTGAAATTTCGCATTGGCACGTAATGTGCTCATTGCTCGTGCAAGCGAGGACAGCCATTTGCATGGCAATCAAAGCAATGCCTCAACAGCTGCTTTGGTGGGCAGTTGCGCGTGCGCCCAAGGCGGGACAAAATGGCCCAAAGCGCATTCGCCACTGGCGACTGGACCGTTAAATTGACAATTACCGCAGGATGACCGGTGAATTGAACGACAGGAACATTCTGCGACTTAAACGCATGGTGAATTTATGAAAAAAATAATCAACGCTCCCGATCATGTACTTGAAGACATGCTGACCGGCATGGTCGCCGCGCATCCTGACTATGTGCGAAAACTGCCTGATTACAATTGTCTCGTCAATCGACTTTCGCCGATTGCCGGAAAAGTCGGAATCATCTCCGGCGGCGGCAGTGGCCATGAGCCGGCACACGCGGGTTTCATCGGCAAAGGGATGCTCGACGCGGCGTGCATCGGCAACGTGTTTTCATCGCCCACCCCCGATCACTTCCTCGAGGCGGCCAAGGCGGCCGATAGCGGCGCCGGCGTGCTGATGGTCATAAAGAACTACTCCGGCGATTTGATGAACTCGCAAATGGCCGAGGAAATGGCCGAATTCGAAGACGTTAAGGTCGCCAGGGTCATCGTCGATGACGACGTCGCCGTCAAGAACAGTACCTACACGACGGGACGCCGCGGAATTGCGGGAACCATCTTCGTCCACAAAATCGCCGGAGCGATGGCGGCGCGAGGCGCAAACCTCTCCGAAGTCAAACGAGTTGCCGAGAAAACCGTCGCCAATGTCCGCTCGATGGGAATGGCGCTGACCCCCTGTATCGTCCCGATTGCCGGAAAAGCCAATTTTCACTTGGCCGACGATGAAGTTGAGATCGGCATGGGAATTCACGGCGAACCGGGAATAAGCCGGTGCAAGATCACGACAGCCGACGAAATCACTTCTGTCCTGCTTGAAAAAATAATCACTGACCTGCCGTTCGCCAAGGGCGATGAAGTGGCCGTTCTGGTCAACGGGCTTGGCGCGACCCCGCTGATGGAGCTGTATATCGTCAACAAGAAAGTCAGCGAAATCTGCGCAGAACGTGGAATCAAGATCTACCGGACCTACGTTGGCGAATACATGACCGCTCTCGAAATGGCCGGCGCGTCGATCAGCCTGTTGCGTCTGGATGACGAACTGAAAAGCTTGCTCGACGCCCCTGCCGACAGTATTGCATTCAAGCAGTTTTGACCCGTATTGAAAGGTAGCGATAAATGAACAAATTAGCAGCCGTCGATGTGGTGAATATCATCGCCGAGTTTTCCAAGGTGATTATCGCCAACCGTGATTACCTCAACGAGTTGGACGGAAAGTTGGGCGATGCCGATTTTGGCACGAGCATTTGCGCGGGATGTTGCGCAGTCGAAAAAATCATTCCGGAGTTGGGCTCGACAAAACCCGGATTTGCGCTCGGAAAAACCGGGACGACGCTGGTCAAGTCGATGGGCGGCGCTTCTGGTCCGCTGTTTGGCACGATTTTCATGAAAGCCGGCAAGACCTTGGGAGAGAACACTGAAGTCGGCGTGCAAGAGCTCGCCAGCATGTTTGCAGCGAGTCTCGCCGGAGTAAAAACCCTGGGCAAATCGGACGTCGGCGACAAAACCCTGATCGACGCGCTGGCCCCGGCCAGCGTCGCGCTTGAGGCGGCGGCGGCAAACAACTCCTCGTTGCAAGTGGCGCTGGCCGATGCCAGCGCGGCAGCAGCGCAGGGGGTGGAAGACACCAAGAATTTGGTTGCCAACCGGGGGCGCGCCCACTACGTCGGCGAACGCGCTTTAGGCCATCAAGATGCCGGCGCCACAGCGATCCAGATGTTGTTCAAAGTTTTCGCCGACTACGTCAGCTAGTCGAGCAGGTCCTCTTCGTAGGCTCAGCAAGTATCGTCTTGCTGAGCCTATTGCAGCCCCCTACGCTTGGCGCAGAGCCCATACGAGCGATCTACCCGGGACGCCGCTGCAAAATTCGAGTAGTCTTCAAGGCTGCGTTTCCCCTGCCAACAAGCTGCCCCCCGATCACACAAGCGACGTCCGGTGGCAATTACCTGGCTATCGATGCAGACGTTCCAGGTCGTATGCAAAGCATTGAAGAGCCGTATAGTGGTTGCCGTATCCAATTTACTCAGAGCGAAGATCAATGACCGGGCTGTTAGATATACGAGATGCTGTTCAGCAGATATCCGAGGCAATAGCGAGCGTTCTGGACATCGACGTCATCATCTCCGACGCCGATTTCCGGAAGATCGGCGACACCAAGAAACACTACAAACTCGAAGTCAAGGAAATCAAGGAAAAGTACGTCATCGGCGGCGTGATCAAAACCGGCGTCACACAGGTCATTGGCGGAAAAACGGATAGCCCGCATTGCTTATCGTGTGGAATTCAGGAGAACTGCAACCTGGAAGCCATGATCTGCGTTCCCATACGCAATTCGGAAAAATGCATCGGTGCGATCGGCCTGATCGCGATCACCGAATCGTCGCGCGAAAAGCTGCTGGAAAACCAGAAGAATCTGATCGAGTTTACCGAACGCATGGCTGATCTCATCGTCGGAAAACTACGTGAGAAGGAAGCGACAACAAAGCTGACCGTCGCGCGGAATCAATTGATTTCGATCATGAATTCAATCGACGAAGGAATCGCCGCCACCGACGAGAACGGCCGTATTGTCTATCTAAATTCGGTGCTCGAAGAAATACTGCGCACCAAGCGAGAAACCCTGATCGGCAAGAACATTGCCGATGTTTTTGCCGTCCCCTACATTACCGCGCTCGTAAACGACGGAACAAGATTCAACAACATCGAGTGGCGCGTCAGCAATCCAGAACTCGACGTGCATTGTCTTATTTCTGGCAGCACTGTGATCCTCGAGGAAAAAAATGCCGGGTCGATCATCGTCCTGAAGAAGATGGAGGATGTCTACAAGGTCATCAACAAACTCACCACGGCCGCTTTATCGACGTCATTTGAGCAGATTATCGGCGACAGCCCGGCCATGATTCAGCTCAAGGAAACAGCGCTCAGGGTGGCCGCCGGAAGTTCGAGCATTCTGATTACCGGAGAAAGTGGAACCGGAAAAGAGCTGTTTGCTCGCGCCATTCACCATTGCAGCCCGAGAAGCAAGAGCCCGTTTATCGCCATCAATTGTGCGGCGATGCCCGAAGCGTTGATTGAAAGCGAGTTGTTCGGCTACGAAGAAGGTTCGTTTACCGGCGCCTCGCGCGGCGGCCGTCCGGGGAAATTCCAGCTGGCACATGGCGGAACGATCTTCCTCGACGAAATTGGCGACATGCCGCTGCATTTGCAGCCGAAACTGTTGCGCGTCATTCAAGAGAAGACGGTCGAGAAGCTGGGCGGACACAAGAGTATAAATGTCGATGTTCGCCTGATTGCGGCGACCAACAAGGATCTCGAAAGCATGGTCGAGCGTGGCGAATTCCGCGAGGACCTGTATTACCGAATCAATGTCATCCCCTTGCACATTCCGCCGCTCAGGAGCCGTCCAGGCGATGTCCGCCTGCTGCTGTCTTGCTTGCTCAAGCAATACAACGCCAAGTTGAACAAGAAGATCAAAGGCTTTACGGCAGACGCTGAAAGCACCTTGTTGTCGTGCCGCTGGAAAGGGAACGTCAGAGAACTCGCCAACGTCGTCGAGTACGCCATAAATATGGAGCCTTCCGCTTATATCACGACCAACAGCCTGCCCTTCAGGATTTGTGAAAAAGCAGCGGAGCCAGTTCTGACGGCATCAGTTTCCACGCTTCATCTGGCCGAAAAGGAATTGATTCGCAATGTGCTAGCGGAATTCGGAGCGTCGGTTTCCGCCAAGCGGCGTGCAGCCCAGACCCTTGGCATCAGCCTTTCGACGCTGTATCGCAAGCTCAAGGAAATGGAGATCGACCGAGCTTAGCGCTTGATCGATCTACCGCGCACCGAACAGGCGCTACGCCAATGACGGCAGCAACACCGATTGTTCGGGGCATGACGACAACGGATCCGTGATCGGACTCTTTTAGCTGGCATGCCCGCCGAGATAGGCGGCGCGAACCCGGGCATCGTTAGCCAATTCAGTGCTCGATCCCTCGATGGCGATGCGACCGCCGTCCATCACGTAGGCGTAATCGGCAACACGCAGCGCCGCGCGCGCATTCTGCTCGACCAGCAGCACCGAATGCCCTTCGGTACGGATCAAGCTGATCAGATCGAAGATTGCGCGGACCACTTTGGGCGCTAGGCCGAGCGACGGTTCATCCATCAGCAGCAACTTGGGGCGGCACATCAGCGCGCGTGCGATGCAAAGCATCTGCTGCTCGCCACCGGACAAGGTACCGGCTTGCTGACGATAGCGATCGCGTAGGATCGGAAAGCGAGCCAGCTGCTTTTCCTGTTCCTCGGCCTGCTCATCGGGACTCAAGCCAACAGCGCCGATGCGCAGGTTTTCCGCCACCGTCATCGACGAGAAGATCTGGCGTCCCTCGGGTGCCTGCGCGAGTCCTGCTGCCACAATGCGATGCGAAGGCCAGCGCGAGATATCGCTGCCATCGAAATGAATGCTCCCTGCCGTACTGCGATAAACGCCCGACACCGCGCGCATCAGCGTCGTCTTGCCGACACCATTGCTGCCCAGTACGGTGACGATGCCACCGGTGGGCACATGCAATGAGACGTCGTCGAGAATAGTCTGTTCGCCCATGCGCACCTGCAGACCCTTGATTTCCAACAAGACGTTCATGCGGCCTCCCCTTCGTTCTCGATATCGCTGCCCAGATAAGCTTCGAGTACGATCGGATCGCGCGAAATTTCCTGCGGCGTGCCGTCGGCGATCTTGCGGCCCGAAGCCATGACCATCACGCGTTCGCACAAATTCATCACAAAGTTCATATCGTGCTCAACCAGCAGGAGGCTCAAACCTTCGTCGGAAAGCTGACGAACGAATTGGCCCAACTGCGCAGTCTCGGTGTCGTTGAGTCCGGCCGCCGGTTCGTCGAGGATCAGCAAGCGTGGCGACAAGGCCAGCGCGCGTGCGATCTCCAGGTATTTGCGCTTGCCGTACGACAGATTGGCGGCGAGTTCTCCGGCCACATCTTGCAGGCCTGCGCGCTCAAGCACCTCCCAGGTGCGCCGGCTAATGTCTTCGGCATAGCCGCGACGATGAAACAACGCCGCGACCGGTGAATGGCCAAACGCGCCGAGCGCGCCGATCGAAACGTTGTCGAAGACCGAGAGGTTGGGCATCACGCGCAGGTTCTGAAAGGTTCGTGCCATTCCGAGGCGAGCCACTTCAAATGACTTGAGCGACGAAATATCGGAGTCGTCAAAGCGGACAGATCCTGAGCTCAGCGGCGTGAAGCAGGTGATCAGATTGAACAGCGTCGTCTTGCCAGCGCCATTGGGTCCGATCAATCCAACACGTTCGCCACGCTGAACCACGCCGGAAAAATCATCGACCGCCAGCAACCCGCCGAAACGCCGGGTGGCGTTGCGAATCTCCAGTAAAGGTGTTGTTGTCATTGACGCCATCCCAAGTGTTTTACGTTATCCCAAGCCAGGCCGAACTGCCGGCGCATCACCGCCAACACCGACGTTTCACCGAGCACCCCGCGCGGCAGGAAAAGAATCGACAGGAACATCACGGCACCGACGACGATCATGCGGTAATCGCCGATCGGTCGCAGTACCTCCGGCAGGCCGAGAAGGATCACCGCGCCGAGGACCGCGCCGGGCAGGCTGCCGAGTCCGCCGACGACCATCATCGCGAGAATCAGGATCGACTCGGAAAAACGGAAATCCGCTGGCGAAATGTAGCCCGTGGTATGCGCCCACAGCGCGCCCGCAACACCGGCGAAGAAACACGCGAAGGCAAAGGACTGGATCTTGAGGCGAACGACGTTGAGCCCCATCGACGCGGCGCACTGGTCATCCTCACGCACGGCACGCAGCGCATTGCCATAGTAAGAATGGGTCAGCCGTCCGAGAGCAAAAGCGGCGACTACGACGGCCAGCGCCACGGCGTAGTAATTGACGATGTCGGACGCGGAAAACAATCCGTCGAGCGCGATCCCAGGAATCGCCGAGATGCCCATCGGCCCGCGCGTGAAGCCGACCCAATTGAGCAGCGTCAAGTGGATGATCTCGCCGAGGCCGAGCGTCGCCACGGCGAAGTAGATCCCGATCAATCGCATCGTCGGTAGCGCCAGCAGAATGCCGAAGAATGCGGTGACCGCGCCAGCGGCCGGCAAGGTCAGATAAAAAGGCCAGTGCAAACCGGTCGCCAACAGCGCCGCGGTATACGCACCGATGCCGTAGAACCCCGCGTGTCCGATCGACATCAGGCCGGTGGTACCGGTGATCAGGTTGGCGCTCATCGTCAAAATGACGAAAACGCCGATGGTCGTCGCGACGCGAAACCAATAGCCGCCGCCGACCGCCACGAGAATCGCCGGCAACACCACCAACACGGCAATCAGAATAACCAGAATAGAGAGTTTTCTGCGCATGATCAGACCCGCTCCCTTCCGCCGCCGAACAGTCCGGTCGGGAAAAATATCAAGGTGATGATCAGGAACACATAGGCCACCAGATCGCCCCAGCCCTGGGCAAAAAAGCTGGTGGTGACGGCTTCGGCGACGCCCAGGATCAGCGCGCAGACCACCGCGCCGCCGATCGACGACAGGCCGCCCATGACCATCGCGACGAAGGCCTTGATGCCGGGAGCGAAGCCCATCGCCGGAAAGATCGCGCCCTGGTAGAGACCGACGACCAGACCGGCGGTTGCCCCCAGCGTCGAACCGATGATGAAGGTCGCGATGATTGTGCGTTCGGTGTTGATTCCGACGTAGGTGGCGCCCATCGGATTGTTGGCCACCGCGCGAATCGCCAATCCCACCCGTGTTCGCTTGAGCAGCCACTGCAGTCCGCCGAGCATGACGATCGACAGGCCGAAGATCAGGAACTGGCCGCTGGCGAAACTCAAGGGGCCGATCTCGATTGGCGTCAGCAGCAGGTACTCCTGCGGAATCGTCTGCATGTTCGAGCCGAAGATTTTCTCTGCCACTTCGCGAACGATGATCGAGATCGCCAGCGACGAGAGCAAGGTGGCCTCGCGCATCGCCTTCGATTTTAGCGACGCCTCGTCGCGAAAACGACGAAACGGTCGGAACGCGATGCGCTCCAGGCTGAATCCGGCGAGTGCGCCGATCGCCAGCGCAATCAAGATGACGACGAACAGCGGCGGCGCAAAAATGGTGATCGACAGCCACCCGGCGTACGCGCCGATCATGTAAATCTCGCCGTGCGCAAAGTTGACCACGTTGAGCACGCCGAAGATCAGCGTGAAGCCGATCGCCATCAGCGCGTAGATGAAACCGACCGAGAGGCCGTTCACCAGTTGCTGCACAAAGAAAATATCGAACATAGTGTCAGTGCTGGCTGACCTTACGGCCAGCCAGTTTCTCCCAAAGAAGGATTGGTCGGGCGCTTACTTCACCAAGACGAACTTGCCGTTCTGGATCTCCAACTTCGTCAGCAGTTTGGCCGGCTCACGCGTCTTTGGATCGAAAGAGGTCACGCCGGTGACGCCCGGAAAATCCCGGGTCGCGGCCATCGCATCGCGCACCTTGGCGCGCGTCGCGTTGGCACCACCAGCGGCGACAAAGGCCTTCAATACGATGTTGGTCGCATCATAGGCCTGGGCCGCGAACATATCCGGCTTGCTGCCATAGCGAGCTTCATAATCCTTGACGAAAGCCTTCACATGCGGCTCAGGACTATCGAGCATGAAAGTCGTCGACAGGTTCAGGTTGTTGGCAGCGGGGCCGGCAAGTTCGAGCAACTTCTGCGAGTATAGCGACGAGGTGCCATACATCTGCTGCTTGAGCCCAAGTTGCACCTTCTGTTGCAGAAAGGCCGAGCCGTCCTCATAGAAGGAACCGAGATAGATCGCATCCGGCTTGCCGCGCGCCACCTTGGTCAGAATCGAACGGAAGTCACGCGTCCCGGGATTGAACATCTCGACATCGGTGATTTCGCCGCCGTTGGCCTTGACGTAATCGACGAAGTTAGACACCACGGACTGCCCCCAGTCGTTCTGGATCGCCACCACCGCAATTTTCTTGGCGCCATTGGCGAGCGCCCATTTGGCGATCAGCGGGCTTTCATAGCTCATGGTCGTGATGTTGCGGAACTGATACTCGCTGATCTTGACGAAATCCGGGTGCGAAGCCGTCTGTGAGAGTTGCGGCAACTTCGTTTGGGCATAAACCTGGCCAGCCGCCATCGACACCCCGGAGCTGAAATCACCGATCGCGGCAAGGATGCTCGGGTCATCCGAAAACTTGCGCGCGATGTTTACGCCTTCTTTCGATTCGCCTTTACTGTCCTCAAACTTAAGCTGCACTGTTACACCGGGGAGGCGCCCCGACTTGTTGAATTCATCGACAGCAAGCGTCGCCGAGTTGCGGAAAAGCGCACCATATTGGGCATTTTCGCCGCTCAATGGTGCATGGTAGCCAATGGCAATCGTCTTGTTCTGAGCGGAAACGCCACAGGAAAATGCCGCCATGCAAATGGTAGCGAACAGCGTCCTATAATATTTTTTCATAATACGTTTCTCCAAGTAAAAATAACTTCGATTACGATACAAAGAATAAACCGTTTCAAAACAACACATCAAGATAGCTACGGTAGTTACAAATCAAAGGGGCCTGATGTCGAACTCATCGATTAAAAATCCAAAGGCTTGACAGACTGCCTACCGATAAAAAACTTCCCTTCCGGTCTAAAACACTGAGCATCCATTCAAACCCCAGCAATTTCTGGACCAGTCTCAATACACCAGCGGCAAGACTGTATTTTTAACATCAAAAGCTCAACCGTCTTCATCGCCATAAGCAATTCCTGAGCCAGATCAGGAAAAAGCGCCGACTCACCAGCAACACAATCGATGCGCCTGATTTTCTCAATTTGACCGACGAACTCGGCTTCGCCCTCGTCGATGCGCGCGCAGCAAGGATACCCTACTCCCCCACTCGAATGTGGTACCCTTTTTTCGCACCAATTCGCCGCTGGCAAACAAGCCATTTCGGTTGAAAAAACTGCCATTCCTTTGAAACAAAATGAGCTGCCGCGGCGACACCCAAGCAGCTTCTCAAATTCTCATCGGAATTTCCCAAATTGGGAATTCACTGGCACGGCAAGCCGTACGGCTGCGCAAGAGAGCGACTGCTTGCGATACCGAGGCCGCTGGCGCAGCGAACGATCGGCGCTGCGCTCGCATCGGTAACCGCTTCGTTGCGCTACCCAATGGCAGGACGCAAGGAACAAAACGGTACTTAGAAACCTATAATCATTGGCTTAAGACGCCAACCCGGTCCTTTGACGGCGACCCGACATCCGTGCGCGGTAATGTCGTGTTATTCTGGCACGCTACATGCTTATCATCGCGTGTCGCATGGGTAACAAGGATCGAGCAAGAGTTATTGACTATATATTTTCTGGCGAATAAATCGTCCGCGGCATTCACGAACATAGCCATCGCAAATTCGCGAGCTGTTTCGACAGCTTTCGCGGCCAAGGCGAATTAATTACGAGAAATCGATATTTTTCTCGTGGTTCGATTTACTATCAGCTCTTGCCATATTCGACTTACAACCATTTACAAATTGGAAACATCGAAAGACGTAACGAAAACCAAGGAGAAAAGAATGTGCATTTGCCACAGCAATCAACCAAAAAACACTGACAACAAAGAAACCAACAAGCTGAGAAACGCTTTCGGTCATCGCGCCTTGTGGATGGGTTTAATCATAAAGGAAATGAAAGACCGGGGGCTTGACTGGGAAGAAATCGGTCGCTCTGCCATTTTCTCCACGGGTTGCATGCACGGAGATCAGATAAAGAATCAACTGAAATCCCCGGACAGCTTGATCGAGTTTGGTAAAACCTTCCTTAATGAAGATGTACAGAAGATATTCGAGATGGACATCAAGAAGCTCGACGACAACGAGCTTACGGTCGAGTTCGGGTACTGTCCGCTGGTGACTGCCTGGACACAAGCCGGCATCGAGGGCGACCTACTCAACAAACTGTGCGACATCGCCATGGATGGCGACCGTGGCATCGGTAGTCAATTCGAGAACTTCGAATTCCGCCTGGGGAAAACCATCGCCCAAGGCAATCGAGTGTGCGAAGTCGCGTTCGTCCGCAAGAACAAGAAGTCGTAGTCGGCACCCCGGGCCTCAAGTCACCGGCCCCTTGAATGCCAGTGGGTTGCTTAGCACCGGTTTCGTGCGGTCAACTCCGCTGAGCATTCAGCGACGACAACCCGCTGGCGCGTGAATTATCGCGTTCGCCAGGCGAACTGTCGGCTTGCTGTGTCGCGGCGCCCATCGGAAACACAAAAGTCGTTTTCGGCGAGCGCGTCATAGACCATACGGCAGCGACTTTTTGCGCGGGTTCGCAACGCTCGCGACCACACGGTATCAAGAAAAGGACTTTTGAAATTGACCTTCCAGCGCAAACTTTGGCCCGAATTCATTAAAGCGGTCAAACACGAAGTCGTTCCGGCACTCGGGTGCACCGAACCCATATCGTTGGCACTGGCTTCGGCGATCGCCAGCCGGCATCTTGGCGCGACTCCGCAACGCATCGAAGCCAAGGTATCGGCCAATTTGATGAAAAACGGCATGGGCGTCACCGTCCCTGGAACCGGTATGGTCGGCCTGCCGATCGCAGCCGCTGTCGGCGCACTGGGCGGCGACCCGGATGGCGGGCTTGAGGTTCTCAAGGATCTAGCCCCCGACGTGGTCGAGGCCGGGAAACAGATGCTGATCGACAAGAAGGTGCTGGTCGGAATTGCCGACGTCAGTTCTGTCCTTTATGCGGAATCCCGCGTTTCCAACGGCCAGGACTGGGTGCGCGTGTGCATTGCCGACGCCCACACCCACGTCACCCTGATCGAAAAGAATGGCGAGACCCTTTTCTCGGCACCAAGCGCCGACACCGGGAGCGAGCACTATTCGCTGAAGGATGCGACGGCACGCGGTGTCTATGATTTTGCAACCACGGCGCCATTTGCTGACATCGCTTTCATCCTGGACGCAGCAAAACTCAACTCGAACCTGTCTCAGGAAGGCATGACTGGCGACTATGGACTGCATATCGGCGCCACCTTGAAGCGCCAGGTCGAGCGAGGGCTACTTTCGGACGACCTGCAGACAAAGATATTGATTCAGTCCTCGGCCGCTTCCGACGCCCGCATGGGCGGCGCCTCACTACCGGCGATGAGCAACTCGGGATCGGGCAACCAGGGAATCGCGGCGACCCTCCCCGTCGTCGTCGTCGCCGAGCACGTCAAGGCCGACAAGGAAACCCTGGCGCGTGCGCTAATGCTCTCGCACCTGATGGCGATTTACATTCACAGCAAATTACCCAAGCTCTCCGCACTTTGCGCGGTCACGACCGCCGCCATGGGCTCCGCCGCCGGCATGTCCTGGCTGTTGCGCGGCGGCTACGACGCAGTGAGCATGGCCATCTGCAGCATGATCGGCGATGTCGCTGGCATGATCTGCGACGGCGCATCCAACAGTTGCGCGATGAAGGTGTCGACCTCGGCAAGCGCGGCCTACAAATCAGTGCTCATGGCGCTCGATAACTCGCGCGTGACTGGCAATGAGGGAATCGTCGAAGACAGCGTTGATGCCTCAATCGCCAATCTTTGCGCGCTGGCCAGTGAAAGCATGGTGCATACGGATCGCCAGATTCTTCAGATCATGGTCAGCAAGGCATGCTGACCTTGCAGCCGCCGACGCGATGACGACGCTCAACGCGAGTACCGGTTAACGCTCGCCAAGCGCGTGTTCTACGCCAAGATCGGATGAAGCCCAGGGGCGTTAGCAACGGGTTTTCGCAAGCGACCGCTGCGCATTGTACCGATCGACTGCTATGCTATTGGCCCTTCCCTCCTCGCACAGAAGCCATGGCCCGTATCCAGATTGAAATTCCGGAGCAGTTCCCGTTCTCGACCGACGTCCCGCTCTACCTCAGCCACATGAATTACGGCGGTCACCTCGACAACGCGTTGCTGCTCACGGTGGTCTCTGAGACTCGCATGCGTTTCTTCCAGTTCTTCGGACATACGGAAATGAATGTCGATGGGGTCGGCATCATCATCGCCGATGCGGCGGTGCAATACCGCTCGCAGGCGTTTCATGGCGAAGTGATGGAAGTTCGCATGGCCGCGGTTGAATTCAGCACCTACGGCTGCGACCTCATCTGGTGCATGAATGAAAAGATCTCGGGACGCGAAGTGGCGCGCGGCAAGACCGGAATCGTCTTCTTCGACCATGCGGCGCGCAAGGTCATGCCGACTCCGGAGAAATTCCGCGCCAACTTTGCGAGTTGAGCGGCAATGACCTGCACCCGCTGCCAGTTCAGGCCTGACGGGGCGACACAAGAAGGCTTTGTCTGGTCTCGCGCCAGTTCCGCAAAGAAACGGCCGGAAAAGTACAATGTTCGGAATAAAACCATGCGCTCCGAAGGCAGCAGCCATCGAAGCTGCGCGGCACCCCCGATGATCCTGACTAGAGATGAAACTGGAATGAACAGATGAAAACCCGAACTCGTAGCGTGACGACCGTCATTGTCGCCGCCGCATTCTGCTGCGCCAGTGCGACAGCGTCAGCCATGCCGAAAGCTGCCGAAGACGAAAGCGCCGAGGTCAGCAGCGGCATCGATAGCGCACGGCCAAAACATTCGTCAGCCAAACCACCGCCAGTCGCCGGTAAAGCGAAGCCCGCCAAAAAGCCGGCCAAGTCCAAGGCATCGCCGAACAAGCCCAAAGGCTCCCATTCCCGCAAATAGCCACGGATCACGACTCGGCGTTTGTGCTAGAGTCATTTCCCTTTGCTCGCCCAACATGGAGTTCGCGATGCGTGCTGTCCTCTTATTGATGATCCTGCTGGCTTGCCCGCAGGCCCAGGCCCAAATGCCGCGCATCGAGCTCAATGCCGGTTTCCACCGTATAGACGCAGAGGTCGCTGCCGACCAGCAAAACCGAATGCAGGGGCTGATGAATCGCCGCAGCATGGCGGCCAACCAGGGAATGCTTTTCGTCTTCACCCAGCCGGATCGCCATTGCATGTGGATGCGCAATACTTTGCTGCCGCTTTCGGTCGCCTTTCTTGACGAGCAGGGCCAGATCCTGAATATCGAGGACATGAAGCCGCAGACCGAAAACAATCACTGCGCATCATCACCGGCGCGCTTTGCGCTCGAAGTGAACCAAGGCTGGTTCGCCAGCAAGGGAATCAAAGCGGGGCAACGCATTGGCGGCATCGAAAAGTCGCCGCGACCGCAGTAATTTTCACGATCAACCATCATGAGCTTCAAGACCCGCGTCGCTTGGCGCACCAAACTACCGCGTAGCGCAGTCCCCGTCAGCCAATGGCTGCTTGGCCGCGGATCGCTGACGGCACGCCTGCAAGCGCGTGGCAGCTTCACCTTGGACCTGCTCTACCAAGGCCTGGCGCGACCGACGCTCGACGAAGCAATCGCGCTCGGCGCCAAAAACCGGCTGCTCCGGGTGCGCGAGGTGGTGCTGCGGGTTGATGGGCAAGCGCTTGTTTTTGCGCATACGGTACTGCCCTGTCGGCCGCGCGGCGCGCTGGGCGTTTGGCTCTCACGCCTGGGAAACCGTTCGCTCGGTGCGCTGCTCTTCGCCCATCCCGGATTCACACGCGGCACGATCAGTTGCCGTCGACTCGACCCCCGTCATGCGCTTTTCCAGTCGGCGATCGACGCCTTGCAGCTGACCGACGTGTCGCCGAGAATCCTGTGGGCCAGGCGTTCGCGCTTTGTTTTTGGCCAGCAGTCGGTACTCGTCACCGAGATCTTCTCGCCGGCGCTACACGGCCCTTGACGAGCCCTCGCTCAACGCCACGAATATTTAGCTCGACTCCAGGCGGACAAACAGGTATATTGCGCGCCGTGTGTCGCTGATTTTTTCGATGCACAACGCGCTTCGCGAACCTGGCCGCATTTCAAAGCCCTCCTGCCTTCTGGTGTCGATTCATTGAACACCGCCCTGGCACAAAGCTTTTTGTGCCGAAAAGTATCGAATTCTCTCGCACAGGCAGAGTCTCTCTTAACTATTTCGTTGGTTGGCGTTGCATTTTTTGCGCCCGTGCGCCGATTTTTCTCGGCAGCGCGGCGCTACTCCATACGAAAGTGATTCATGACATTTGCAGAAATTGGTCTCAACGAAGTACTCATCAAGGCCCTCTCCGCCTCAGGCTATACCGAGCCGACGCCGGTTCAGGCGCAAGCCATTCCGGCCGGAATAGAAGGTCGCGACCTGATGGTTTCATCGCAAACCGGCTCAGGCAAAACCGCCGCCTTCATGCTGCCGGCGCTGCACCGCTTTGCCGTGCAGGAACTGCCAGCCGCCGCGCCGCGCCGCACTGCCAACCAGGAGCGCCAATCAGCGCGTTCGCGCGGCAACGACCGCCCTCGTTACCAGGCCGCCCAACCGAAGATGCTGGTGCTCACGCCGACCCGCGAACTCGCGTTGCAGGTCACCGCGGCGGCCGACAAATACGCCGGTGCACTGCGTCACCTCAAGGCCGTCGCCATTCTCGGCGGCATGCCTTATCCGAAACAGATGGAACTGCTGTCGCGCAACCCGGCCATTCTGGTCGCCACGCCAGGCCGCCTGATCGACCATATGGAATCGGGCAAGATCGATTTCTCGCAACTGCAGATCCTGGTACTCGACGAAGCCGATCGCATGCTCGACATGGGCTTCATCGAAGACATCGAGAAAATTGTCGCCGCAACCCCGGCGCAACGCCAAACCATGCTTTTCTCGGCGACGCTTGACGGCACCGTCGGCCAGATGGCGCGCAAGATGACGCGTGACCCGCTGATCATTCAGGTCGACGCCTCGCACTCGAAGCACGAAAACATCGAGCAGCGCATGCACTTCGTCGACGACTTGTCGCACAAGAATCGCCTGCTCGATCACCTGCTGCGTGACGTCACGATCGATCAGGCGGTCGTCTTCACCGCCACCAAGCGTGACGCCGACACCATCTCCGACCGTCTCAACATCGCCGGCTTCAACGCCGCAGCGCTGCATGGCGACATGCACCAGGGCGCGCGCAACCGCACGCTCAACGCAATGCGTCGCGGCCACGTGCAGATTCTGGTCGCCACCGACGTCGCCGCGCGCGGCATCGACGTGCCGACAATCACTCACGTCTTCAACTACGACCTGCCCAAGTTTGCCGAAGACTATGTGCATCGCATCGGCCGCACCGGTCGTGCAGGACGCAACGGCCTGGCGATTTCGCTGGTCAATCACGCCGAGCAATTCAACGTGCGCAAGATCGAACGCTTCACCAAGCAGATCATTCCGGTTGAAGTCGTTGCTGGCCACGAACCGACGCGCCGCGCGCCGACGGGCAATGGTCGTCCGCCGAGCGGCAAACCGAATGGCCGTCCGGCCTGGAAGTCGGGTTCTGGCAACAGCCACGCCAAACCACGCAGCGAAGGCGGCTATGCGGGCAAGCCCGGCGCGGCGAAGCACGACGGTTATGCGCGTAGCGCCCCGCGCGACGGCGCCAAGCGCCCGCCTGCCGACGGCGGCAACCGCCGGACCTACGGCGACCGATAATTTGTCGTGACAAAAAAACCCGCCTGACGCGGGTTTTTTTTCGCCCGCTTTGCATTCCGAATGGATAATTCGCGACATTTTTCCAACTGTTCCATTGACCGCTCGCGGAAAAACGTGCCATGAGTTCTGAACTGATCAGCAGTTGGGCCGACTACGACGGCGCGCTACAGAAGGTCCTGCTGCTGGCTTCAAGAACGCTACGCATCTTCGATGACGACCTGTCGAAACTCAAGCTCGAAGGTCGAGAAAACTCCGAAAGCCTGCGCCGTTTTCTGTCGGCCAGACAAGCAAGCAGCCTATGCATCGTACTCAAGGACGCCGAGCCTTTGCGAAGACATAGCCCGCGCCTGATGAAACTGCTGACGAACTACCCGCAACAAATGAGCGTCATCGAATGCCCGCTGCATCTCGCTTCGTTCAACAACTCGCTGTGCCTTGCAGACGACCGACACGCGCTGGTACGCATTCACCAGAATCATGCACGCGCCAGAATAATAATCAACAGCACGCCAGACTGCGCGCCCTACCTACAGCAGTTTGAGACAATCCTCAATGAAGGCGGCGAACCGATTAGCGCAACGACGCTCGGCCTGTAAAATTCGCAAGAATGGTGCACTGCAGCGCCCACACCGTCATATTCTGCTATAATTGCCAACTGATCGGCGGGCACGCTGATCAACCAGACAGCCGTTTGCATCATAAATGCTCTTTGGTTCGTTTTTGCAATTTTCTTATCGATAGGACTATTAACATGAAAAACTCGCTCCTCATTGCCGCTCTCGTCGCTCTGACCCTTTCCGCTTGTGGCAAGAAGGAAGAAGCTGCTCCGGCCCCGGCACCTGTTGCCGCTCCTGCCGCTGCCGCCCCGGCTGCTGAACCCGCTCCGGCACCTGCTGCTCCGGCCCCGGCTGCTGATGCCGCCGCACCTGCCGCCGCTGCTCCTGCTGCTCCGGCCGCTGCAGAACCGGAAAAGAAATAATTGCTCCAAGCGTCAAAAGCCGGCTTTAGCCGGCTTTTTTTCGTCTGCAGAAAAGTAAGCCGATGCGTCACACGTCGTAGACGACGCCTTTTTTGAGAATGAAGCAGCCGTAAGGACGGTTTTCGCTGTTCTGCACGACGGCGAAACACTTCTTAGCAGCGGCGTAAAATTGGTGACGTTCGATTACCGCATGCGGCACATGGTGCCCCTCGGCACGCCGACAAGCCTCCAGCACCTCAGCATGAACCGGCAAGACGACGCCCGGTTCAACCGACGAATCCATCCAGCTCAGCGGCGCATCGACAAAACTGTCGAGCGGCATCAATTCGAGGATTCCGCCAATCGAGCCAGGCGCGTCCATCCCGCCCAGGGTGATCAGCTTTCCTGACTGGGTCTCCAAGGCCACCGACTGCGCCGGAAAGTTCCGATCGACCACCGCCAGTTCGTCGCCATGCCCCATTGCCGCAAGAACCCACAACAAGTCGGCATCGATGAACGCCGGTACGTGTTTCAACATAAATCTTTCTCCTTTTTCAGGCCGACCAGAGCGGCGGCTCATCCATCAGCGCAATTTGCTCGCGCAACTCGAGTATGCGATCCTGCCAGTAGCGTTGCGTATTAAACCATGGGAACGCTGCCGGAAAAGCAGGATCGTCCCAACGCCGCGCCAGCCAGCCGGCGTAATGGATCAAGCGCAAGGTGCGCAGCGCTTCGATCAGATAAAGCTCGCGCGAATCGAACTCGTAAAAATCCTCGTAGCCGGCAAGCACGTCGGCCAATTGGCGCACTTGGTCGACACGTTCGCCGGACAGCAACATCCACAGATCCTGGATCGCCGGCCCCATGCGCGCGTCGTCGAAGTCGACAAAGCACGGCCCGCCGCCGCCCAGGTCGCCCCCGACGCCATCGCCGCCGTCGACCCACAGAACGTTGCCGACATGGCAGTCGCCGTGCAGGCGTAGCGTCGCGACCTGGCCGGCGCGTTCGAAGCAGCGCCGAACGCCGCCGAGCGCCTGATCGACGACGCCAAAGTAAACCTCCGAGAGCTCCGGCGGCAGGAAACCACCGTGCAGCAGAAAATCGCGGGGCTCCTCGCCAAAGCTCTCGATATTGATTTGCGGGCGATCGACGAAGGGCTTGAGCGCGCCCACCGCATGCATGCGGCCGATAAAACGCCCCATCCATTCGAGCGTCTGGCCACTGTCGAACTCGGGCGCCCGGCCGCTCTGCCGCGGGAAGACCGCAAAGCGCAGATCGCCGTGGTGGTGCAACGTCTGCCCGCCCATAGCAAGCGGCGCGACGACCGGCAGTTCGCGCTCGGCCAGTTCGGTCGAAAACGCGTGTTCCTCGAGAATCGCCGCATCCGACCAACGGCCAGCGCGATAAAACTTGCAAACCAGCGGCGCGCCGACCTCCATGAACACCTGGTAAACGCGGTTCTCGTAGCTGTTGAGTGCCAGCAAACGGCCGTCCGGGCGCAGCCCGACGGCTTCCTGCGCGTCGAGCAGCGAATCGGGAGTCAGCGAGGAAAACGGTGCGGCTCCCGACGTTGTTCCTGCATTGTCCTGTTTCCGGTCGCGCTTCATGCAGGATCTCTGGAAGACTGAAGATATCGTAAACTCATCGCCCAAGGATACACCGGAACAACGATCAAAAACGCCTGCTGTTTCCCCTCGGACGCCGACAAGCTAAGATTCGCTTCCACCTCAACCGACGAACATCAATGGCCAACAACTCGATCGAAGTTTCCGAACAAGGCGGCGTACGCTACCTGCATTTTTCCGTTGACTGGATCCAGGGCGCGATGCGCATTCAGCGCCCCAACGCGCTTGAACTTGCGTACACGCGCGAAATGATGGCCGGGCTACTGCTGCGCCAGGCGCCGTGGCCGCGCGAGGCCCTGTTGATCGGCCTGGGCGCCGGATCACTGGCCAAGTACATCTACCACAAACAGCCCGCTACCAAGATCACCGTCATCGAGATCGACCCGCAGGTCGAGGTCATCGCGCGCCTGCATTTCAAGCTGCCCGACGACCCGCTGCGGCTGCGCATCATCATTGGCGACGGCGCTCACTACATGCTCGAAGACGGCAGGAAATTCGATGCCATCCTGGTCGACGGCTTCGACAAGAGTGGACGCGCTGGCGTGCTCGACACGCTGCCCTTCTACCAGGCCTGCCGTTCACGGCTCACCGACAACGGTCTACTGGCGGTTAATCTGCTCGGTCACAGCCGCGGCTTCAAGGCCAGTACCGAGCGCATCGCCAGCGCCTTTAACGGCCGCTCGCTGGTCTTGCCGTCGTGCAACAGCGGCAACGCCATCGCCTTTGCCACTGGCGGCGATCCGGTCGACGTCACGCTCGAGCAACTGATCAGCCGCGCCGCGCAAATCAACAAGGCCACCGGCCTCAATCTGACCCCAACGATAGAGCGCCTGCAGTCCTCGGACACGCTGGTCCAGGACCGGCTGCTGATCTGAAATTATTCGCCGGCCAGCGCCAGCACATGCGCGGCCATCGCCTGCACGATACTGTCCGCTTCCCCCACCGCGTCGGCCTGTTCAAACCGGGCCTGAGGATACAAGCTTCTCAGCTCGTCGAGCAATTTCGGCACATCACGCTTGAGATGCCCGCCTTGGGCAATGAACATCGGCAACACGACGATACGCTTAAAACCCTCGGCAACCAGCAATTCAACGCAGTCGCGCAGATGCGGTGCGATGAATTCAAGGAAGGCGAGTTCGACGCGCAGTTCGGGCGACCGGGCGCGAACCAGCGCACAGACGCGCCGTATCGGTGAGGCCCACTCGGGATCGCGGGAGCCGTGGGCAAACAGGACGAGAGCAGTAGTCGACATGGTTTCCTTCGCGCATCAACAGGAACAGAAGATTCAGGACACGCCGCGTTCGAACGCCGTCAAAAACTCTTCGGCGGCTTCGACGTATTGTGTCGCGCTATCTGACACCGGCTCAAGCAAAACGTTTTCAGCCCGCCCGGTCAGCGCCGAAACTCACCCTCGGCGCGACAGCCGGACTGACGCACGCCCACGTTGATTATTCACGGCGTCGGCTACGGCACGGGGCTCGCCAATGCGGCGTCAAAGGCGATTGAACTCAACACTGAAATCCAGCAGGTCAATCTGAACAGTACAGCTTTGCACTTTCAAGCGACGAGCCGGCGGTCACCGAATTCAATATTGGGATCAATTAGCGCTTCTAACCCCGGAACCGACAAGCGCATGATCGCTTACGCCGAGCTGTCACTGCCGTTGTCGAGCGGGGTGGGAAGCTTGACCAGCAGCACCTTATCGACGCGATTCTTGTCCATATCGACCACCTCGAAGCGACAACCCGCGACCTCGAAGTGATCGGCCACCGCCGGAATCCGGCCAAGCACATACATCACCAGACCGCCCAGCGTGTTGAAGGCGTTTTCATCTTCGCCCGGCAGATCGTCTTCGATGTCCATCACCGATTTGAGGCGCTCGATCGCGACGCTGCCATCGACCAACAGCGAGCCATCCGAGCGCTCGACGATATCCTGCTCCTGTGTCGTGTCCGACGAAGGGAGTTCGCCGACGATCGAGGTCAGCACATCGGTGAGCGTCACCAGCCCCTGCAACTCACCGTATTCATCGACGATCAACGCGCACTGCTGGCGCGCCTTGCGAAAGCTCTCGAGCAGATGAGTGGTGGTCACCCCCTCGGGCACGTAGAGCGGCGGGCGCAGGAAGGGCTCGATATCGAGTTTCTCACCGGCCAGCGCCAGCTTGAGCAGGTCGGCAGTGCGCAGGATGCCGACGATATGCTCAAGGCCATCGCGACAGACGACGATTCGCGTGTAAGGCGCTTCGGACAGGTGCGAACGAATCTCCGCCTCGGGTTCGTCAAGGTCAAGCACGTAGATGTCGTTGCGATGCGTCATGATCGCGCCGATGCGCTGCTCGTCGAGACGCAGCACATTGGACACGATGGCCTGTTCGCTTTCATGAAACACGCCGGCCTCGGCGCCCTGCACCATCAGCACGTTGATTTCGTCATTGGTGACCGGCGACTCTTCGCGGGAGCGCGCGCCGATGAGGTGCAGCAACAAGGTCGACGACGACGACAGCAGCCAGACCACCGGCCGCGTCATTCGCGCCAGCATATTCATCGGCGTCGCGATCAAGGAGGCGATTGCTTCCGGCGCCAGCAGACCCAGACGCTTTGGCACCAGTTCGCCAACCACCACCGAGAAATAGGTCAAGCCGATGACGACCAGCGTCATCGCCAACGAGCGCGCGTAGGGCTCGGTCAGAGCGAAACCGGACAACCAGCGGGTCAGCGGATCAGCCAGCGCCCCCTCGCCGATGGCACCGCTCAGAATACCGACGGTCGTAATGCCGACCTGGACGGTCGACAGGAAAGCCGACGGCTCGTTGTTAAGTTCAAGCGCCGACTGCGCCCCGGGGCTCTCGTCGTCGGCCAGCTTTTGCAGCCGCGACTTGCGCGAGGAGACGACGGCGATCTCCGACATCGCCAGAATGCCGTTGAGAAAAATGAGGAGGACGAGCAGTGCGAGGTCCATTTAAGCCTTTGTAAAAGCTGAATCGATCAGTCCGACGACTTGCGAGAGTAGTGCTCGTGCAGATGAACGGGTTTGGCACGCTTCTTTCGCATTCGCAGATTGAGCATTTCGACGCCAAGCGAGAACGCCATCGCGAAATAGATGTAACCCTTCGGTACATGGTGGCCAAAGCCTTCGCCGACCAGCGTCATTCCTACCAGCATCAGAAACGACAGCGCCAGCATCTTGATACTCGGGTGGTCCGAAACAAAAGCCCCGATGCTTCGCGCAAAAAGCATCATCAAGCCAACCGAAACGATCACCGCGGCGATCATCACCGCGACATTATCGACCATGCCGACGGCGGTGATGATCGAATCGAGCGAGAAGACAATATCGATGACAATGATCTGCACGATGATGGCGCCAAAAGTCGCCGTGACCGCGTTGGCTTCCTGCTCTTCCTCGCCCTCAAGCAACTGATGGATTTCCTGCGTACTTTTCCAGAGCAGAAAAATACCGCCGCCGATCAGGATCAGGTCGCGCGGCGAGATCGACTTGCCAAGTACGCTAAACAGCGGGTCGGTCGCGCCAACGACCCACGACAGTAGAAGCAACAGGCCGACGCGCATGAACATCGCCAGGAACAGGCCCAAGCGGCGTGCGCTCTCGCGCTTAGAAGACGGCAGCCGATCGACCAGGATCGAGATGAAAATGATGTTATCGATACCCAGCACCAGTTCGAGTGCGGTCAAGGTGAAGAAGGCAATCCACAACTCGGGATTGGTCAACAGCGAGAGTGTTTCCATTTGCGCCAGAGTCCTTATTCGCGGAATCGATCAGATGAATTATACCGATACCGCACCGTCGCTCGCCAAATGACGCGCCGACTAAGTCACGCTCAGACCGTTCCCTTCAACCGCGATGATCGCCTTGGCCTGGTTGAAGTCATCGGCATAGCCGCTGGCATAGAGGCAGCAGGCCAGCTGATTGGCAATCGGCGGCGGCAGAGCCGACTCGCCCGAGAGAACGCGCCGCATCCAATCAGCCGTGGTCTTGGCATCGCCGCTCTCGGGCAGCGTCGGCAGGCGCTTGAGGCTGTCGTGCTCGGCCTCGAACAGGATGTCGCAATCACCATCGTGCAGATGTTCGATGCGCGGACGACGCTTGGGATTGGCAAAGGGTTCGCCTTCGGTTCCACGCAGCAGCAAGCTGTGCGCCCCCTGTGCCGAGAGCACTTCGCGCATGGTATCGAGGTACTCGGGGTGCGTCGCCGCGGCAAGCAGCAGTCCCTCGCCCTTGAACGGATCGAGCATCTTGACCAGGCTGTGCGCGCTGTTGCGCAGTCCAAGACGGCTGCGCAGTGCGAGTTGGACACTCAAGCCGGGAGAGAGCACCGAAAGCGGCACATAGACCAGGCCACTGTCATCGAGCATCTGCTGCGCTTGCAAATGACTGCTGCTGGGCAGCAACCCAAATTCGCGGAAAATCTGCGCGGTGGTCACCCGGCCGAAGCCTTCGATCAGGCCATGAACCACTACGGGCACGCCGAAGCGCCGCAGCAATAGCGCCAGCAGCGGCGTCAGATTGACCCCTTTGCGCGCACCATTGTAGGTCGGAATGACGACCGGGCGAATACGCCCCGAAGGGCGGCGCAGCGTGTAGAGGCGCTCGTAGGATGCCGCCAGGAAGCCGATCATCTCGCCTACCGTTTCACCCTTGACGCGCAAGGCAACGGCGATGGCGCCGAGCTCGAGCTCGGGAACCCCGCCGTCGAGCATTGCCGCGTAGAGCTGCTGCGCCTCCTCAAGCATCATGTCGCGCGCGCCTTCGCTGCCACGGCCAAGTTCCCGGATGATATGTGCGTAGTTCATGCTTCTCCCTCGAAGACGACGCGCCCGTCAGACATTTGTCTGAACTCGGGCAGACAGGAGCCGCAGAAAGTTCCGTATTTGAGTTTTTTCTGAGAATCCTGCCGTGTCAAACCAGCACGACTCAGAGCGTTCACCACCAGTTGACGGCGGCGCATGTCGAAATGATAGATCAGCGGCAACTGATCGTCGTTGAGATTGATTTGCTTCGTCATATGGCGCGCTCCTGGTGCCTGTTGAGCAACAGCTGTGCCATGAATACAAATCAATGACTTGCGGTATTTATATCCCCCAGCAAGCGGGGCGGCGCTTCATCCTGGTGCGACCCAGAAGGCTAGCGCCTCAAGACCGGGCAGCCTCTATTTGACGCGCTGCAACTTCGGGCGGGTTGGCGCAGGAGGCGGCTCGGGCGACTCGTCCGGGGCAGCTGTCGGTGCGTCCGGCGCACCGTCGACGCTCTCACTCTCTGGCTCGAAAGCCATTCCAGCGCCGTTTTCCTTGGCGTAGATCGCCGCGACATTGCCGATCGGTACGGAAATATCGCGCGCCACGCCGCCAAAGCGCGCCTGGAAGGTGATTCCGTCGTTGGCGATCTGCAGATGGCCGGTCGCTTCGTAGCCGATGTTGAGCACAATCTGGCCGTCGCGAACGAATTCGCGCGGCACCTTGGCACGCCCGTCGGCAATCACCGAGAGGTAAGGGGTAAAACCGTTGTCGCAGCACCACTCGTGAATGGCGCGCAATAGGTAGGGTTTGGTCGATGGCAGGGTCACGTGCATTTCCCGGAGCAAACAGAGAGGACGCCCGACGCAATAGCCGCCGGGCGTCCGAGGCAAACTAGCGGCGCATCGCCTTTTCGGACGGCGTCAGCGCGTCGATGAATCCCTGCCGACTAAAAATCCTTTCAGCATATTTCATCAAGGGCGCCGCCGACTTCGGCAACTCGATCGCGTAGTGGTCAAGGCGCCAGAGCAGCGGCGCGATCGCCACGTCGAGCATCGAAAACTCCTCACCGAGCATGTGCTTTTGCTTGACGAAGACGGGAGCCATTTCGGTCAGCCGATCGCGGATGATCTGGCGCGCCTTGTCGGCGGTCTTGGCATTTTTTTCGAGCGGCTCGATGTACGCAAAGACTTCCCGTTCCATAGTGATCAGCAACTGCCGTGCGCGCGCGCGCATGATCGGATCGGCCGGCATCAGTTGCGGATGCGGGAAACGCTCATCGATGTATTCATTGATGATGTTCGGCTCGTAGAGAATCAGATCGCGCTCGACGAGTACCGGCACCCGGCCGTAGGGATTGATCATGGCGATGTCTTCCGGCTTGGCGAAGAGATCGACGTCGATGACCTGGAAATCCATTCCCTTTTCGTAAAGGACGATGCGGCAACGTTGGCTGAACGGACAGGTAGTGCCCGAATATAGATTCATCATGATTCATACCCCAAAAAAACGAACCGGCATCGTGACGACGATCAACGATTTTCACGCTGATGCCGGCGATGCCGCTGCCCAAGAACAGGCGGTTACTCAATTATTCTTCTTGACGTCTTTCCAGTACGCCTTCTTGAGCGCATAGGACACGCCGAAGAGGACCAGCAGGAAGGCCAGGACGCCATAACCAACCTGCTTGCGGAAACCGGCACCGGGCTCGGCAGCCCAGACCATGAAAGCGACCAGCTCGCCGATCTGCCGATTGTACTCGGTCGGCGACAACTGGCCGGGAGTCGCCAGTTCCAGCTGATGACTCGCGTGGTTGAGCGTTTGCTCGCCCTGCAGCTCCCACAACACGTTGGGCATCCCGACATTGGCGAACAGCGTGTTATTCCAGCCGGTCGGGCGCTGATCATCGCGGTAGAACGAGCGCAGATAGGTATAGACCCAGTCGGCGCCACTGCCCGCCTCCGACGCGCGCGCCCGGGTGACCAGCGTCAGATCGGGCGGCATTACGCCGAACCACTGCTTCTGTTCGGCAGGTTTTGCCGCGACGCGCATCGGTTCGCCGATCTTGTCGGCGGTGAACATCAGGTTGTCGCGGACCTGCTGCTCGGAGAGGCCGAGTTCGGTCAGGCGGTTGTAACGAACAAAGCTCATGCCGTGACAACTCAGGCAATAGTTCACAAAGGTCTTGGCGCCGCTTTGCAGCGCAGCCTTGTCGCCCTGCAGGTCCGGCGCCCGGTCGAGCTGCACCGCCGCGCCGGCGGCGAGTGCCGTGAGCGGAGCAAAAAATAGCGCCAGCAGGAATTTCTTCATGATCTTCGCTTTCATTTGAAGGTCACCCTTTCCGGAACCGGCATGCACTTGTCGATTTTCGAATACCAAGGCATCAGCAGGAAGAAACCGAAATAGATCACGCTGCAGATCTGCGAGATGAGCTGGCCGGCCGGCGACGGCGGCAGCGTGCCCAGATAGCCGAGCGTCAGGAAAACGATCACGAAGGCAGTCAGGAAGGTCTTGTAAATCGGGCCGCGGTAGCGGATCGACTTGACTGGAGCGCGGTCGAGCCAAGGCAGGAAGGCGATCACCACCACCGAAGCGCCCATCGCGACGACGCCCCAGAACTTGGCGTCGAGCCCGAACAACGGCCAGACCATCGAGCGCAGGATCGAATACGACGGCGTGAAGTACCACACCGGAGCGATGTGCAGCGGCGTTTTGAGCGGGTCGGCGGGGAAGAAATTGTTGTACTCGAGGAAATAGCCGCCGCCTTCGGGAGCAAAGAAGACGATGATCGCAAAGACCATCAGGAAAACGACGACACCGACGATGTCCTTGACCGTGTAGTACGGATGAAAGGGTATGCCGTCGAGCGGAATCCCCTGGGCATCCAGATGCTCCTTGATCTCGACGCCGTCCGGATTGTTCGAGCCGACTTCGTGCAGCGCCAGGATGTGCGCGGCGACCAGGCCGAGCAGTACAAGCGGAACGGCGATCACGTGGAACGAGAAGAAGCGGTTGAGCGTCGCGTCGCCGATCACGAAGTCGCCGCGAATCCAGATTGACAGCGGCTCGCCGATGAGCGGGATGGCCGAGAACAGATTGACGATGACCTGCGCGCCCCAGTACGACATCTGCCCCCAGGGCAAGAGATAGCCCATGAACGCTTCGGCCATCAGGCACAGGAAGATCAACGAACCGAACACCCAGATCAGTTCGCGCGGCCTGCGATACGAACCGTAGAGCAGGCCACGGAACATGTGCAGATAGACGACGACGAAGAACGCCGAGGCACCGGTCGAGTGCATGTAGCGGATCAGCCAGCCCCACTGCACGTCGCGCATGATGTACTCGACGCTGGCGAAGGCGACCGGAACGCCGCTGGCGTTGAGCGAGGCGTCGGGTTTGTAGAACATCACCAGGAAAATCCCGGTAAAGATCTGGATCGCCAGCACCACCATCGCCAGCACGCCGAAGACGTACCATAGATTGAAGTTCTTCGGCGCGTAATACTCGGAAAGATGGGCGCGCCACATCGACGTCGCCGGAAAGCGCGCATCGACCCACTCAAGGATATTGCCCTGAAGCGAACCGTCGGACTTGTACTTTTCGTACTGCGTATTGGATGCCATCGCTTACGCCCCCTTCTGGTCTTCGCCGATCAGGATTCGCGTATCGGTTAGATACACATGCGGCGGCACTTCAAGGTTGGTCGGCGCCGGCTTGCTCTTGTAGACCCGGCCGGCGAAATCGAAGGTCGAGCCATGACAGGGGCACAGAAAGCCACCCGGCCACTCGGACGCCATCCCCTCATCGGCGCCCTTTTTGAACTTGGACGACGGCGAGCAACCGAGGTGCGTACAGATGCCGACGGCGACCAACAGATTGGTTTTGATCGAACGCGTCGCATTCTGGCAATAAGCGGGTTGCTGCTTGACTTCAGACTTGGGATCGGCGACCGCCTCGTCGAGCTTGGCCAACGTATCGAGCATGTCCTGGCTGCGGTTCAAAATCCAGACTGGCTTGCCGCGCCACTCGACGGTGATCATCTGGCCCGGCGCGATGCTGCCGACATCGACCTCAACCGGCGCACCGGCGGCCTTGGCTCGTTCCGAGGGGAGCATACTGGAGAGAAAGGGAACCAGCGCGGTGACCGCCCCAGCTCCGCCGACCGCCGCAGTCGCGATGATCAACCGCCTTCTGCCGCAATCCACTTTTCCTTCTGTGCTCATCGCGCTGATCCTCAGGACGAAAAAAATGTACGGTAGAAACCAAAGTTTATAACTATACGCTAATTTTTCCCTGGACTGAAGAGGAACGGCGATGCCAAAAACCTAATCGGCGACCGATCGCCGCTCACGAAACGCCTGCGCCAACGTTCCGGCATCGACATACTCGAGCTCTCCGCCAACCGGAACGCCGCGCGCGATGCGCGAGACGCGAATTGAACGGCTTTTGAGCATTTCAGTGAGGTAATGCGCGGTGACTTCGCCTTCGTTGGTGAAATTGGTCGCCAAAATGACTTCTTGCACCACGCCATCGCCGGCGCGCGCCAACAGCTGTTCGAGTTGCAACTCACGCGGACCGATGCCGTCGAGCGGCGACACCCGCCCCATCAACACGTAATAAAGCCCCGAATAAGCGTGCGTCTGCTCCATCATGTTCATGTCGACCGGCGTCTCGACGACGCACAGCAGACTAGCGTCGCGCTTGCCCGACTGGCAACGCTCGCAGATTTCCGCCTCGGTGAAGGTATTGCAGCGCTGACAATGACGCAACGCGCCGAGCGCGAGTTGCAGCGCATCGGCCAGTTGCTGAGCGCCCGGCCGGTCGCGCTGCATCAGATAATAGGCCAGGCGCTGCGCCGATTTCGGGCCGATCCCTGGCAGGCAGCGCAAGGCCTCGATCAGCGATTCGAGGCTCGACGGCGTCGTCATCAGAATGGCAGCTTCATCCCAGGCGGCAAATTGAGACCCGAGGTAAAGCCGGCCATACGCTCCGAAGACACCTGTTCGACGCGCCGCACAGCGTCGTTGACCGCCGCCGCCACCAAATCTTCAAGCATCTCCTTGTCGTCCATCACCGACGCATCGATCGACACGCGGCGCACGTCGTGCGCGCAAGTCATCAGCACCTTGACCATGCCGGCACCCGACTGCCCCTCGACCTCGACCTGCGCCAGCTGCTCCTGCGCCTTTTTCATGTTTTCCTGCATTTGCTGAGCCTGTTTCATCAGGCCGGCGATTCCGCCTTTCATCATCGTACTTACCTCAACTCAAGTTAAACGGGTTTTATGGAAGATTCGATCAGTGTCGCGTCGAACAAATCGATGACCTCGCGCACGAAGTCATCCTGTTCGAGCGAAGCGACGGCACGCTCTTGCTTTTCGTGCTTGCGACGCTGAGCGGTCGCGGCCGGCGTATCGCCGACCGTCTCGTTCAGCTCGATGGTCAGTTGTAGCGGCCGACCAAAGTACTCGGAAAGCGATTGCTGCAGCTTGTCCTGCGCCGGCTTCATCTGCAGGTGGCGATGCGTCGGCGACAGGCAGAGCACCGCGTGAGCGCCGTCGATGCGCTGCAACAGGCAATGCTGGCCGAGTTCGCGCGCCATGCCACCGAGCTTGAGCGCGGCCAGGATGGTGTGCCAGTCGCCGCTTTCGCGATCGGCAAGCGGTTCCGGCGCTGCCGCGACCGCCGGCACCTGCGGCGCGACAGCTAGCGCAGGTGACGACGGCTCAGGTTCAGCGACGCGGGGAGCGACCATCGGCGCGCTGGCTGACGAAACGCTTGCAGGCCTGGGTTGACCAGCTTCGCTTCCTGCCGCGCGCGGCGGCACGGCGGCCGAAGCCCGTATGACGCCGGCCGGCCGCGGCGGTCTGTCGACGTCACTGGATTGCGCCGGACGGAAGGTAAAGAGGCGCAGCAGCGTCATGACGAAACCGGCCTGTTCGTCGGGCGCCAACGGCAATTCCTGGCGCCCATGAACGGCGATCTGATAGCCGAGCTGAACGTATTCCGGGTCGAAGCGCGCGGCCATATCGAGCAGGCGCGCGCGCTCGGGCAGGTCGTCGGCGACCGCCTGCGGCGCCAACTGGGCAACCTGCAAACGAGTAAATAGACTGGCCAGTTCCTGCAGCGCCGCGTCAAACGACAGGCTACGTGTCGCCATGTCGTCGGCGACCTGCAGCATTCCTGCGACATCACCGGCAAGCAAAGCATCGAGCAGCGAAAATAGGTAATCGAGATCGACGCTGCCGAGCATCTCGCGCACCAGCGCTTCCTCGACCTTGCCGGCGCCGTGCGCAATCGCCTGATCGAGTAGCGAGAGCGCATCGCGCATGCTGCCGCACGCCGAACGTGCGAGCAGGTTCAAGGCGCCGGGCTCGGCGTCGATTGCCTCGACGGCGAGAATCTGCTTGAGATGACCTGAAATCAGCTGCGGCGTCATCTGCTTGAGGTTGAACTGCAGGCAGCGCGAGAGGACGGTGACTGGAATCTTCTGCGGATCGGTCGTCGCCAGGATGAACTTGACGTGTTCCGGCGGCTCTTCGAGCGTTTTCAACATCGCGTTGAACGCCGAGTTCGAGAGCATATGCACTTCGTCGATGACATAGACCTTGAAGCGGCCGCGCGTCGGCGCATAGACGGCGTTCTCGAGCAACTGCCGCATCTCGTCGACCTTGGTATTGGTCGCCGCGTCGACTTCGAGCAGATCGACAAAGCGGCCCGAGTCGATTTCGGTGCACGCCGAGCAGACGCCGCACGGCGTCGCAGTGATGCCGTTCTCGCAATTGAACGACTTGGCCAAGATTCGCGCCAGCGTCGTTTTGCCGACGCCGCGCGTGCCGGTGAACAGGTAAGCGTGATGCAGTCGCTTTTCGGTCAAGGCGTGGGTCAGGGCGCGAACGACGTGCTCCTGCCCAACCAGGCTCTCAAACGTTTTCGGTCGCCACTTACGGGCCAGTACTTGGTAGGTCATTCGCGGATTTTACTCTGGATTGCCGATCGGGGCAGCCTGTAAGCGTACCCACCCGATCAAGAAACCCGGCTTTCACGCGTGAACGGATCGCCAGCAAGAAAGCAGTAGTCGCACCGCGCTCAAAAAAGCCAGCCAAACGGCTTGCCGCTCAAGAAAGCGATGTCGCGCTCGATGGTGACAGCTGCTCGACGGCAAACTGCTCCTGCCTCAACAACGACAGCAGCGAAGCCGCAGGGTTTGCGGCGCCCTGCGTTCCATCGCCTTGCGCCAGCAAGCGCTCCTTGATTTTTTCGGCGATCGCATCCTCGACCGCGGCGCGCTTCTCAGGCGGCATCGCGTCGAGATCTTCTTCAGTCAGCCCCATTTCCTTGAGGATCGCATCGCGCAGATGCTGAGCCACGCTCTTGCTTTGGTACTCGGCAAGCTCTTCGCCCGCTGTCTTGCGTGTCGCCGAAATATCCGCCGTATTGCCGCCACTCGCGACCAGACTCTGCTGCGCGGCATCGAGCGCCACCTGGAAATCGGACCTGTTGTTGGCGCGACTCGCTGCTGACGAAACCAGCGACGAGACGTTGCTTGGCGTGGCATTGACTTGCATTTTGATTTTCTCCATCGGGGTAATAACCCCTGACGGTTAGAGCATAGCGCGTGCCAGCATCCAGATCGCCGCACCGAGAACAGGCGACGCAACGAATGCGGCAAGATTTGCCGCACCCGAAGTTGGCTGGCGGCAAACAGCGGCGTCGCCATCAACTTTTCCTTCTAGACCAACGAACCGGCTTCGGTACCGCTCAATAACAAGGGCCTGGCGATGCATGCGCACCGCCAGGCCCTTCTTAGCACAAGAGAACTACGCTCGTTGGCTTAACCCTCGGAACGCGAAGCGCGGCGGCGCTCATGCTCAGTCAGGAAGCGTTTGCGGATGCGGATGTTCTTCGGCGTGATCTCGACGAGTTCGTCGTCGTCGATGAACTCGACGGCGCTCTCGAGCGACAACGCAACCGGCGGCACCAGGCGCACCGCTTCGTCGGTACCCGACGAGCGGATATTGGTCAGCTGTTTGCCCTTGATCGGGTTGACCACCAGATCGTTCTCGCGCGAATGGATGCCGATGACCATGCCTTCGTAGAGGCGATCACCCGGAACCGAGAACATGCGGCCGCGGTCCTGCAGTTTCCACAGCGCATAAGCCACTGCTTCACCCTGCTCGGCCGAAATCAGCACACCGTTGCGACGGCCCGGCATGTCGCCCTTGACCGGCGCGTATTCGTCGAACACGTGGCTCATCAGCCCGGTGCCGCGAGTCAGGTTCATGCACTCGCCCTGGAAGCCGATCAGGCCGCGCGCCGGAATTCGATATTCGAGACGAACGCGACCGCGACCGTCGGAAACCATGTCGAGCAGGTCGCCCTTGCGGTAACCAAGCGCCTCCATGATGCCGCCCTGATGCGCTTCCTCGACGTCCAGCGTGAGCATTTCGTAAGGTTCGCACTCGACGCCGTCGACCATCTTGTAGATCACTCGCGGACGCCCGACGGCAAGTTCGAAGCCTTCGCGGCGCATCGTTTCGAGCAGGATCGTCAAGTGCAGTTCGCCGCGACCGGAGACCAGGAATGAATCGGTATCGGTGGTTTCCTCGACGCGCAGCGCCATATTGGTCAAGAGTTCCTTGGTCAGGCGCTCACGGATCTGGCGGCTGGTCACGAACTTGCCTTCGGTACCGGCGTACGGCGAGCTATTGACCATGAAGGTCATGTTCAGCGTCGGCTCGTCGATTTTGAGCATCGGCAGCGCTTCGGGCTTTTCGCTGTCGGTGATCGTGCAGCCGATCGAAAGCTCTTCGATACCGGTCACCAGCACGATGTCGCCAGCCACCGCCTCGTCGAGCGAGACTCGTTCGATGCCGCGAAAACCGAAGATCTGGTTGATCTTGGCCGTTTTCGGATTGCCGTGCTCGAACTTGCCATCGGCGTCGGCCTGGCCGTACATCACCGTGATCGGCTGCGCCGGCTTGAGACGGCCGCGCTGAATGCGGCCAATGCCGATGCGACCGACGTAGGTCGAATAATCGAGCGCCGAAATCTGCAGTTGCAGCGGCCCGTCGATTTCACCGGCCGGTGGCGGCGGAACGTGCTTGAGAATCGCGTCGAACATCGGGCGCATGTCGGGTGACGGATTGGCCAGATCGAGCGTCGCATAACCGTTGATCGCCGAAGCGTAGATCACCGGGAAATCGAGCTGCTCGTCGTTGGCGCCGAGCTTGTCGAAAAGGTCGAAGGTGTGATCAACGACCCAGTCTGGACGCGCACCGTCACGGTCGACCTTGTTGACCACAACGATTGGCTTCAAGCCCAAGGCCAGCGCCTTCTTGGTCACGAAGCGCGTCTGCGGCATCGGGCCTTCGACGGCATCGACCAGCAACAGCACGCCATCGACCATCGACAGCACGCGTTCGACCTCACCGCCGAAGTCGGCGTGGCCCGGCGTGTCGACGATATTGATATGCACGCCCTGGTAATCGACGGCCAGATTCTTGGCCAGAATCGTGATCCCCCGCTCCTTTTCCAGATCGTTCGAATCCATGACGCGTTCGGCGATGTGCTGGTGGGCGGAGAAGGTACCAGCCTGGTGCAGCAGCTTATCGACGAGCGTGGTCTTGCCGTGGTCGACGTGGGCAATGATGGCGATGTTACGAACGGGACGGGACATGTGGGGGTAACTCTTTGATAAAAGGCGGCAATCCTAGCACGATTCGAACCTCTAATGGTGCACCGGGCAAACTATTTGTAGTTGAAAGATCTCTTTAGCGTTTGCCCGGCACCTTTTGCGCGAGGCGCACCGGGGCGCGCGGCGACGTCTTGGCATGGCGTGCCTCTTGGTGACGCAGTCCGGTTCCGGGAGGCTGGAACGACGGAATCAAATGCTTTTTTCCATTTCCGATCAGCTCGGCGCGGCCCATCGCCCTGAGCGCATCGCGCAACAGCGGCCAATTTTCGGCGTCGTGATAGCGCAGAAAAGCCTTGTGCAAACGACGTTGACGACCCGAGCGAACGATCGGCACCGGCGCCGAACTGCGCGTGACCTTCTTGAGCGGATTCCTCTCCGAGTGGTACATCGCGGTCGCGATCGCCATCGGCGTCGGCAGGAAGGTCTGCACCTGGTCGAGGCGGAAGTTGTTCTCCTTGAGCCACAGCGCGAGATTGAGCATGTCGAGGTCGGTCGTTCCGGGGTGTGCGGCGATGAAGTACGGGATCAGATACTGCTCCTTGCCGGCCTCCTTCGAGAACTTCTCGAACAAGCGCTTGAACTCGTCGTAGCTCTTCATCGCCGGCTTCATCATGTGCGCCAGCGGCCCGACCTCGGTATGCTCGGGAGCGATCTTGAGGTAGCCACCGACATGATGCGTGACCAGCTCCTTGATGTACTCGGGCGAGCGCACCGCAAGGTCGTAACGCAATCCTGAGCCGATCAGCACGCGCTTGACGCCGCGGATCGCGCGCGCCTTGCGGTAGAGCGCGATGAGCGGCCCATGGTCGGTATTGAGGTTCTCGCAGACGCCGGGAAAAACGCAGGACAGGCGTCGACACGACGTTTCGATCTTGGGATCCTTGCACGCCAGGCGGTACATATTGGCGGTCGGCCCACCGAGGTCGGAAATCGTCCCGGTGAAACCCGGCGTCTTGTCGCGGATTTCCTCGATCTCGTGCAGGATCGATTCCTCCGAACGGCTCTGGATGATCCGCCCCTCGTGCTCGGTGATCGAGCAGAAAGTGCAGCCGCCGAAACAGCCGCGCATGATGTTGATCGAAAAACGGATCATCTCGAACGCCGGGATCTTGGCGTCGCCGTACGCCGGATGCGGCTTGCGCTGGAACGGCGCGGCGAAGACCTCGTCCATTTCCGGCGTGGTGAGCGGAATCGGCGGCGGGTTTAGCCAGACGTCGCGCTCGCCGTGCCCCTGGATCAGCGCGCGCGCGTTGCCCGGGTTCGATTCGAGGTGAAAGGTGCGCGAGGCGTGCGCGTAGAGCACCGGGTCGAATACCACCTGCTCGTACGACGGCAGACGAATCGCTGTGCGCGAGCGGTCGAGCCTGGGCATTCGGCTGAGCGACTGAAACTCGATGACCTGCGGCTTGCCCGGCGCAGTCCCCGAGGGACATGCGCCCTCACTGCCTTTTTCGGGTTCGACGTCGTAGGGATTGATATGACGAACTAGCGGCCCCGGCGAATCGACCTCGGAGGAATCGACCTCCGACCAGTCGGCTGCAGGAAGCCAGCCGCGCGACACCATGAACGCCGTACCGCGCAGATCGCGGATCTCGGAAATCTTCTCGCCGGCGCCCAGACGGTGCGCAAGCGCGACGATGGCGCGCTCGGCATTGCCGAAGATCAGCATATCGGCTTTCGAATCGGGCAGCACCGAGCGCCGCACCTTGTCCGACCAGTAGTCGTAGTGCGCGATACGGCGCAGGCTCGCTTCGATCGAGCCGATGATCACGTTGGCATCGCGGTAGGCCTCGCGGCAACGCTGGGCATAGACGACGACGGCGTGGTCGGGCCGCTTGTTGGGCTCGGCGTTGGGCGTATAGGCATCGTCGGAGCGGATCTTGCGGTCCGACGTGTAGCGATTGACCATCGAATCCATATTGCCGGCAGTCACGCCGAAAAAGAGGTTGGGCTTGCCCAGTGTCTTGAACGATTTGGCCGACTGCCAGTCGGGCTGACAGATGATTCCGACGCGAAAGCCCTGCGCTTCGAGCAGGCGACCGACCAGCGCCATGCCGAAGCTCGGATGGTCGATGTAGGCGTCGCCCGAGACCAGGATGACGTCGCACGAATCCCAGCCGAGCAGATCCATCTCGGCGCGCGACATCGGCAAATACGGCGCGATGCCGAAGCGCTTGGCCCAGTACTTGCGGTAAGAAAAAAGAGGTTTGGGAATCGTTTGGATCGTCATAGGGGGCGGATTCTACCCCAGAATCCCGCCATCGAACCGCAAAGACCGCAAGGAAAACAAGGGATTGCCTCGATTTCCGATTTTCCTTGCGGCGCCCTGGCGCGCCCGCAACGGCCGCCAAAGAGTGCCTGAAGACGCCCGTAAACATTGGCTTGCAGAGCATTGCCCGGAGCCCTGTTCAGCGGCCGCTCTCGCGCACCCGGTTGAGGTAAGACAGGACATTTTCGCGAACCGTCCGCTCGCCGACGGCGCGGCCTTTTTCGCTGAACGCACCGGTCGGACAGACCTGGACGCATTTGCCGCAGGATTCGGCGTGCGTGAATTCGATGAAATAGCGCGCCACGTCGACCATGCAGTTGTCTTCATCCATCACCACCATGCCGCCCGAGCCGATCTGAAGATGGTTCAACGCTACGCGCACCTGGCGCCAGACTATGTTGCCGGTCATGTCGAGAATGCATCGCTCACGGTGGGCACAATTTCGGCCACAGTCTCAGATGCGGAAGAAATAGTGGATCGGCATAGGGGCGGCCAGAGTATCTGACCGTTCCCCTGCCACACCACCCGGCATGCGGGTCCGCACCGGGCGGTTCGAGTAGTTGAGGTTACGAGAGCCGTGGTACGCCGAGTCGGTCGAAGTA
>Ga0316604_10000515_pt1 | contig 45902 bp, 36 predicted proteins | sample OWC_soil_day20_C_FD_207650 | JGI IMG/M metagenome (GOLD analysis project Ga0316604, IMG submission 207650) | Wetland soil microbial communities from Old Woman Creek delta, Ohio, United States - OWC_soil_day20_CT | ecosystem: Environmental > Terrestrial > Soil > Wetlands | place: USA: Ohio...
CATCGGCTTGTTGGTTAGCCATGCACTGATCGGCAAGAACCTGATCCGTTCGATGATGCAGTCGCAAATCAGCCTGCCCGATGCTGTTTGGGGCCGGCTCAATTTCGCCTGGGTCATCTTTTTTGCCCTGATGGGCATGCTCAACCTGTACGTTGCCTTCTGGGGCAATTTCTCCACCGCGACCTGGGTCAATTTCAAGCTGTTTGGCGGCATGGGGTTGCTGTTCCTGTTCGTGCTCGCGCAAAGCGTTTTCCTCTCCAAATACGTTAACGACACCGCTTCCTGAAACAAGTGGAGAGGGTGCCTGCAGACAGCAGGCGTTCGTCGTAGAATGTATCCATTGACAAATTGATGTAGTTTGCAAATCGGTAACCCTGTTTCGCAAACCGCAGCAGGGTTGCCTTCCGATAGTTGACAATCACGCCACCCAAAAGGGGCGTGCCTTACCATTGGAGAAACCAACAATGTCAGAAAACCAGTCGGCAAAACAGGAAACACGCGTTTTCCTGCCCTCAGCAGAATTTGTGAAAAACGCAGCCGTGTCGGGCATGGACGCCTACCAGGCGCTGTGCAGTGAAGCCGAAAAAGACTATGCGGGATACTGGGGGCGGCTTGCGCAGGAAAATATCCAGTGGCGCAAACCGTTCACCCAAACGCTGAACGAATCGAATGCGCCGTTCTTCAAGTGGTTCGAAGACGGCCAGCTCAATGTTTCCTACAACTGCCTCGACCGCAATCTGGAAAACGGCAATGCCGACAAGACCGCCATCATTTTTGAGGCGGACGATGGTCAGGTTACCAAGGTCACCTATCGCGAGCTGCACCAGAAAGTATGCAAGCTGGCTAATGGCCTGAAATCGCTCGGCATCAAGAAGGGCGACCGCGTGGTCATCTACATGGCGATGTCGATTGAAGGCGTGGCTGCGATGCAGGCCTGTGCGCGCATTGGCGCCATCCATTCGGTCGTGTTTGGCGGCTTCTCCGCCCGTTCACTGCAAGAGCGCATCATCGATACCGGCGCAGTCGCTGTCATTACCGCAGATGAGCAAATGCGCGGCGGACGTCGCATGCCGCTGAAATCTGTCGTCAACGAAGCGATTGCGCTCGGCGGTTGCGACAGCGTGCGCAACCTCATCATTTACCAGCGCACCGGTGCCGACATCGAGATGACCGGCGCGCGCGACATATGGATGCACGAACTGATCGCCGGACAGTCCGACGTATGCGAGCCGGAATGGGTCGATGCCGAGCATCCGCTGTTCATCCTCTACACATCCGGTTCAACCGGCGCGCCGAAGGGCGCGCAGCATGCGTCCGGCGGCTTTTTGCTGTGGGCGACGATGACGATGAAGTGGACGTTCGACATCAAGCCGGACGATGTTTTCTGGTGCACGGCCGACATCGGCTGGATCACCGGCCACACCTACATTGGTTATGGCCCGCTGGCCACCGGAGCGACTGAACTGCTGTTCGAAGGCATCCCAACCTATCCAAATGCCGGCCGCTTCTGGGAAATCATCCAGAAACATAAGGTCAGCATTTTCTACACTGCGCCAACCGCCATCCGCTCGCTGGTCAAGGCTAGTTCGACCGACAGCGCAGTGCATCCGAGCAAATTCGATCTTTCGACTCTGCGCCTGCTGGGCTCGGTCGGCGAGCCGATCAATCCAGAAGCATGGATGTGGTACTACGAAAACGTCGGCCAGAGCCGCTGCCCGATTGTCGATACCTTCTGGCAGACGGAAACCGGCGGCCACATGATCTCCCCGTTGCCGGGCGCGACGCCGATGGTGCCCGGTTCCTGCACGCTGCCGCTGCCGGGCATTATGGCCGCTGTAGTGGATGAATCTGGCCAGGAAGTGCCGAACGGAAATGGTGGCATTCTGGTCATCAAGCGTCCTTGGCCGTCGATGGTGCGCACCATCTGGGGCAACCCGGCACGCTTCAAGAACAACTATTTCCCGGAGGAACTTGGCGGCAACCTGTATCAGGCGGGAGATGGCGCCGTGCGCGATGCGGAAAGAGGCTATTTCACCATCACCGGCCGCATCGACGATGCGCTCAATGTTTCCGGCCACCTGCTGGGTACGATGGGCATCGAATCGGCGCTGGTCGCGCATCCGTTGGTAGCCGAGGCGGCCGTGGTCGGCAAGCCGGACGAAATGACCGGCGAATCGATCTGTGCGTTCGTCATCCTGAAAAAGGAGCGTCCGAGTGGCGACGAAGCAAAGCAGATTGCAGACGAACTGCGCAAATGGGTGGCGAAGGAAATCAGCCCGATTGCGCGGCCGAAGGAAATCCGCTTTGGCGACAATCTGCCAAAAACGCGCTCGGGTAAAATCATGCGCCGTTTGCTGCGCGTGCTGGCCAAGGGCGAGGAAATCACGCAAGACGTATCCACGCTTGAAAACCCGGCCATTCTGGAGCAATTGAAACAGGCAGTATAATTTTTATCGCGAGAATGTATTGAAAGGTTTCCTTTCGGCGTTTCTTTGCTATAATCCTGTGCTTCGCCAACGGCGAAGTTACATGCAGGAGAGATGGATGAGTGGTTTAAGTCGCACGCCTGGAAAGCGTGTATAGGTTCATAGCCTATCGGGGGTTCGAATCCCCCTCTCTCCGCCAAGAACATGACTTGGAAAGTCCAAATAAGTCCAAAAACCCGCGTAAACTCAAGCAGTTACGCGGGTTTTTTTGTTCTGTGAGGTTTTTTAACATCCATTGTCATCCAGTGATTTTGTTGGTACATTGGTTGGTATCTGCTCAGCAACCCTTTTCAGGTACCAACAATGGCTACGAAATTGAACAAGGATGTTGTTTATCGCAATGCCAAGCCCAAGGAGAAGCCGTACAAGGTTTCGGACGGCAAGGGCCTTTTTTTGCTGGTCAATACTGATGGTTCGAAGTATTGGCGCATGGCATATCGCTTCCTCGACAAGCAAAAAACGCTGGCGCTAGGTGTTTACCCCGATGTGTCGCTGGAAAAAGCCAGAGAACGCTGCCAGCTAGCACGCAGCCAGTTGGCGGATGGTTCAGACCCCGGCCAAATCAAAAAGCAAAACAGGCTGATTGCCAAAGAAAAAGCAGAACACACCTTCGAGAAAATCGCTCGCGAATGGCACGCCAACCGCCTGAGCGGATGGCGCGAATCAACCGCCAGGGAAACGATAAACCGGCTGGAAAAAGACATCTTTCCGCAAATTGGCGCCTTGCCCATCGGGGAAATCACCCACCAGCAAATGATTGCTGCCTTGCGCAAGATCGAAGACCGTGGGGCACATGAAATCGCACACCGCATCAAAGCCACCTGCGCACGCATATTCAGCTACGCCAACCAGCACGGCATCGAAAACCGCAACCCAGCAGCCGACCTCAAGGATGTGCTCAAGCCGGTCAAACCAGGGCACTTCGCCGCCATCTCGCCGGACGAATTGCCTGTATTTCTAAAGGCAATGAAGGAAAACGATGCGCGGCTCTACAAGCCAACACGCATTGCCATGCGTTTAATGCTTTTGTGCTTCATGCGCACCAGTGAATTAATCGAAACTCCATGGAGCGAAATCGACCTAGAAAATGGTGAGTGGATCATTCCATGGAACCGGATGAAACGCGGCAAGCTGGCCATCAATCCGGACAAAACCGATCACCATGTTTGCCTGTCCAGGCAGGCGGTAGAACTGTTGCGTGACCTGCACACGCTCACAGGCCGTAACCAGTGGCTATTCCCGAACCAGCGCGACCACGAAAAGCCCATGAGTAATGGCGCGATTCTGATGGCTTTGAAACGCATGGGGTACAAAAATCAAATGACAGGCCACGGCTTTCGGGCGTTGGCCATGAGCACACTCAAGGAAAAGCTGGGTTATCGGCATGAAGTGGTTGACCGGCAGTTGGCGCACGCCCAAAAAGACAAGGTGGCCAGTGCCTATGACAGGGCGCAATTTCTTGATGAGCGCAGAAAGATGATGCAGCACTGGGCGGATTATCTGGACGCGCTGGAGCGGGGCGGAAACGTTGTTCAGGCTTCGTTCAGGTATGCATGAGCGGTAAGAAACGTTAGGTACCCTTGTTTTCAATAGAAAGGAAGCGCGGTGAAACCTCTATCAATCAAGGAGCGTCGAATACGCGCAAAGGAGTTACGTGAGGGGCGGGCGCAGCGTTTGCCTGTGCCTGACATAAATGATGGCGTAGATATTAAATTCGCAGCACGTTTCATAGCAGAGAGGAACCATCGTTCAGCAGAAAAATTGTTTCTGGTCACTGACAAGGTCAAGAAAAGGCTGGATTACGCCATTAATCATGGCAAATTATCTCTGCAGGGCGACGGGAAACTCGTGTTTGGAGAGCTGATGGCATGGGCCTGTGCGATTCCGGAATGGAGTGCAGGATTAGCTGGCATGCCAAGAGCCTTTAACGTGATAGGAGGGGTTGCACCGGGTGGTTTTGGAACGGTCAGCATTTTTCTGACCCCGCCGACTTATGAAGAATGTGCTCGTGCGCTGTGCGAACTCGACAGGAAATATCGCGCGTTGTCGTTGGTGAACGCGCAAATGCAGGCCGAACTGGAAATGCTTCGTCCGATTGCAGAAGCTGACAAAAGGACACGCGCCAAAAGAAGTGCGGCTGGCAAACGGGGGGGGCGAGGCAACGTAATTTAGTGATCAAAACCTCGAGAAAAATAGAAAGCATAGCTTTAGAAAAATCTCGAGCCAGAATGAGAAGGCATGTTCAACAAACTCCAATGGAGGATAAAAACATGCCACAAAACATTCTCAAACTTCCTGCCGTCATATCCCGTACGACGCTTTCAAAAAGCTCCATCTACGCCGGTGTGAAAAACGGTACATTTCCTGCACCTATCCAACTGGGGGCCAGATCGGTCGGCTGGATCGAGTCCGAAATCTCGGAATTCATCCAGGCGCGCATCAAAGCCAGCCGCCCTGACGCCGAATAAGGGGGTGTCATGCAAATTGACAATCTGCTCTCCCGCCTCGACAAAGTACGGCAAACCGGGAAAGGCACCTGGATGGCAGGTTGCCCGGCCCATGACGATCGCTCGCCAAGTTTGAGCATCCGCGAAACAGAAGACGGGCGAATTCTGCTTCATTGTTTTTCCGGGTGTGACGTTTGGGAAATTGTGTCAGCACTTGGTCTGGAAATGGATGCACTGTTTCCGCCCAAGGAATCCATTCAGTTCAGCAACAAACCAGAGAGGCGGCCTTTCCCGGCAAGCGACGTACTTCAAGCCATCGCATTCGAAGCGCTGGTGGTTGCTTCGGCCGGAGCCGCCCTGATGGCAGGCCAAGTATTCACAACAACGGATAGGGAACGCCTCATTCTGGCCGTTTCACGAATCCAATCAGCGGTCAGCGCAGCCATGCCAAATTTTTCCAGGAGGGATCATGTCTGACTATCGAACTGTTCAACGTGGCACTTCGTTTTTGGATGGCATGGCTGAGCAAACAATCGGTTCGCACCCAAGTTCGCACCCGCTACGCGCGCAAGGCAGCCAACCGTGTGAATGGCATACGGCTCACCTCGAATGGCCAGAACCACAACCACTGGTAGCCAGGATAGAACCCGAACCCTATCCGCTGGATGCGCTGCCGCCAATCATCCGGGCAGCAGTGGAAGAGGTGCAGCAATTCGTGCAGGCACCGGTGCCACTGGTTGCAGCATCTGCACTGACGGCAATATCCCTCGCGATACAGGCACATGCTGACGTCCAGCGAGCCGAAAGGCTGACAGGGCCAACAAGCCTCTTCATGTTGACGATTGCCGATAGCGGAGAGCGCAAAACGACCTGTGACGGATTCTTCTCAAGCGCGATTCACGCCTATCAGGACAGACAGGTCGAACAGGCCAAACCGCTGCTGAAACAATATCAGGCAGAACAAGATGCCATGGAAGCCAAGAAAAGCGGCATCAAGGACAAACTGCGCCAGCTTGCGAAAGAAGGAAAATCGACCAGCCCGCAGGAAAAGGAGCTGCACGATCTTGAATCCGACGCGCCAGAACCGCCGAGAGTACCAAGGCTGCTGTATTCCGACGTAACCCCGGAAGCGCTGTCGTACAAGCTGGCGAATCAATGGCCATCTGCTGGTCTGATATCGTCTGAGGCCGGAATCGTGTTTGGTGCGCACGGGATGGGGAAGGAATCCGTCATGCGCAATCTCTCGCAGATCAACATGCTGTGGGACGGCGGAACACTCACCATTGACCGTAAAACGATGGACTCATTTGCAGTAAGGGGCGCGCGGTTGACGGTCGGGCTGCAAGTGCAGGAGGCCACACTGCGGGAAACCATCGAACGTTCAGGACAACTGATGCGCGGCACGGGATTTTTTGCCCGATTTCTGCTGGCCTGGCCAGAATCTACGCAAGGCATGAGGCTTTTCAATGACCCACCGGCACATTGGCCTGCGCTCGAAGCTTTCAACCGGTGCATAACCACATTGCTGGAGCAAGAAGTGCCGATTGACGAAGTGGGTGCACTGAATCCGACCACGTTGGCATTTAGCACGGAAGCCAAGGCAGAATGGCGAGCCTACCATGACGCTATCGAAAGTGAGCTCAAAAGCGGAGGGGAGTTTTATGACGTACGCGATGTCGCCAGCAAATCGGCAGACAATGCAGCACGTCTGGCAGCGCTGTTCCAGATATTCTCGGAAGGCATGGGGGTCATCGGAGAGGCGTGGTTCACGTCAGCGAGCCGGATTGCAGCATGGCATTTGAACGAATCACGGCGATTCTTCGGTGAGCTGGCAATGCCAGCTGAACTGGCACATGCAGTGCGCCTGGAGCGCTGGTTGCTGGCGTATTGTTTCCGATCCCAGACCGATTCCGTGCCGACCAGAATTGTGCAGCAAAGCGTCACAGGCATTTCAAGGGACAAGGACACTATCAGCAAGGCAGTGATGGTGCTCAATGAACATGGGCGCGCAAGAATAATACAGGATGGGAAACGGCGGCTCATACAAATCAATCCGGCGCTACTGGCATTTGCTACTGCTACACATGCTACATCTGCTACAAATGACGCTAATCACGCAACAACTGTAGCAACTGTAGCACCTGTAGCTGTAGCAAACCTGTCTGAAGAGGTGATGGCATGATGCTCTCGGCACTTATCCGTGGTGGCGTCAGAGCGCTGGATAACCCTCACATCGTTCACCAAAAGGTTCAACCAGTTCCCGCTGTACGCACTGTTTTGCAGCAATCAGCACCAGCCAGCAATGATGCGGTTGCCATTACCCAACCAGAAAAGGTGCGGCGACAACTTGAATCCTTTGCGCTGGATACGATGGACGATAACCCGGCAGACAGAAAAGACATCTGCCGCATCAACAACATGGCCTGGGAGTTTATGCAGAGTGATGGCCTGACGTTTCAGGAAGCCATCAACCTGGCAGCCGAGATTGTTGTTAAAGGTCAGGTCGCGCAATGCGAAGCGGCCTATGCCGATGTCTTGGCGTTTTGGCGAAAGCTGACGACAAGCGATTCTGGGTAAGCAAAGATTGGCTGTCAGATTTGCCTAATGATTTCGGTAAAAAATGCGGGAGAAAAATGATGGGTGGAACGGGAAGCGGACGAGGGTACCGGTTTGGCAAGGACACCACCGACGACTATCTATACCTCGATGTGCGTTGGTTGCAGCGTAGCGGTCTACTGGAGCTAGGGAAGGACTCCACGCTGACCTGGCGGCGCAATGGTGAGCCAACCGGTAATATCAATATCATCTCAGAAGGACATCATCTTCGCCTGATATACAAGCACAGACGCCCAGGCAGAGAATGGCAGGACGAAGACTACAGCATCCGGCTGGAGTGGACGCCATGCCATTTTGGCGGCCTGCGCGCCTGGTTCATATGTCCTGCCAATGGCTGCGGCAAGCGTATTGCCATTCTCTATGGTGGCGCCATATTTCTCTGCCGTCACTGTCACCGGTTGGCCTACTCCTGCCAGCGTGAAAGAGGCTATGACCGTCTGGCCAGAAAGGCAGACAAAATTCGTGACCGGCTAGGATGGGAAGCCGGAATTCTGAATGGCAGGGGGACCAAACCCAAGGGCATGCACCGGCGGACGTACCTGCGGCTGCGATGGCAGCATGACGGGCTGGTGCAGGCATCACTGGCAGGGATAGCGCTAAATTTTGGTATGGATCTGGATTATTCGCGTGTGTAAATGTGGGTGGGCATAATATTTCACCAACAACCTCATCATTGCTTCCAGCACCTCCTGCTCTGACATTTGCCCGATGAAAAGCTGATTCCATAGAATTCGTATTCTGGCGGCCAATAGATTTTTCTCATGAAAGGGGAGCGGCATCATGCGAACACGATCGGCATTGAGCAATGTTTTGCGCAAAGCGGTTTCACTTGCTACCAGTTCATGCACAAGCCACGGATAATCCAGAATCGACTTCGGTACGTGACGGTGTGGCATCTCGATCCTTGTGAATCCGGAAAAACGCCCATCGCCTGATGGATTATTCGGGCAGATGGGCGTAATTGCTATTTGGCGGCAACAGTTGCTGGAGCGGATTGGCTGCTGGTCGAAGCATTCGTTGGCATGTCAGGCGCGGTACCAGCTTGCGCAGGCTGAGACTGGCCTGTGGCATCGTTTGCTGGCGGCTTCTCTTCAATCGTTACCGCCTTGCCCATAATGACAGTCAGCAGCGAAGGATAGTCATACGCAGCGCCAGAGCCTGCATCTATCGCGGCGCCAATGATGCCGCCAAAAATGATGTTGCCGAATGCCATTGCCTTGGTGGACGACTTCACGGTTGCCACCCCGGATTCGATCTGCTCCTTGGTGCAATTCACATGCATGTCGCCATAACTGCGCTGGACACTCACGGTTCCTGGCGTCTGAATGAAATAGGTGCCCTTGTCATTCACTAGCCGGCAAGCAGCGCCAGTGACCTGCTTGCCCTGCTGATCGCGGGTATCGACCGACAATGGCTGGCCATGGCCAGTGGTAATGGAAGCGCAGCCAGACAAAAGGCTTGCTATGACAATGGCAGCAACAGAAGCAGATTTCATCATGATGGAGTTCTCCCTGTTTGGTGGAATCGCCATCATGCCCAGCACCAAGCTCACAGGATGACCATCGCCCAATCCTCTGAATGAAAAACAAGCGTTAAAGAAACGCAACAGGCTCGTTATATGAGCCCAATCATCTGCAAAATGGTATTTCACACGCCTGCAAAAACAATGTGAAACGCCTTGTTATGAATTCGCATCAGCATCAATAACTATCCAGACGTTCAATTACTGATTGCGGGAGAGACAAGTTTCGCGCTACGATTAACAGGTTTGAGACGACCACCACCCGGAAAACAACGATGAATCGGACGGAGAGGCTGTATCGGATCGACGACCTGCTCACCCAGCGCAAGGTCGTAACGGTGGAAACGTTTCTCGACGAACTCGAAATCTCCCGCGCCACCTTCAAGCGCGACCTCGAATATCTGCGCGACCGGTTGCAAGCGCCCATCATCTGGGACAGGGATGCAGGCGGTTATCGTTACGAACAGCTGCCAGCCAGCAAGAAATTCGAACTCCCCGGCCTCTGGTTCAACGCCTCGGAAATCCACGCGCTGCTCACCATGCAGCAACTGCTCGGCAGCCTCAGTCCCGGACTGCTCACACCGCACATCGAACCACTGATGGCACGATTACGCATGTTGCTCGACAGCGAGGGCATACCTGCCACTGACATCGAAAAACGCATCCGCATCCAGAAACTGCACGCCAGACCCTACGAACCCCAGCACTTCATCCCGATAGCCAACGCCGTATTGCAACGCAAGCGCATAGCCATCGAACACCACAGCAAATTCGACGGCAAGCAAACCAGCAGGGAAATCTCCCCACAACGCCTCACCCACTACCGGGAAAACTGGTACCTCGATGCATGGTGCCACCTCAGAGAAGAAATCCGCAGTTTCAGCCTCGACGCCATCCTGGCGGTCACCCCAACGGAAAAGAACGCCAAAGAAGTCACAGCCAAAGTGCTCAAGGAAGTGCTGGATGCCGGCTATGGCATTTATTCGGGCAAAAACGTGCAATGGGCTGAACTCGCCTTCACTCCAGAAAGGGCAAAATGGATCAGCAAGGAAACCTGGCATCCGGAACAACAAGGCTGGTATGCGGAAGATGGCACGTATCACCTCAAAGTGCCGTACAGCGATGAACGGGAACTGTGCGCGGATATTCTCAGGCATGTGCCGGAGGTAAGGGTGGTGGGGGCGGATGGTCTAAAAAAACGCATATTGGCACTGCTGCATGAAGGTATTAAGAGACAAGATGCGCAATAACCACACAGCGCCGGTTACTATGTCATTGATTTGAAGCTTGAGTTATTCCATGAGTATAGAAGAAAGATAAAAAAGAATGGACGTCTTTAAATTCCGCGAAAACCTCATAGGCGACTACTCACAATTCACACGCAGTTTCACGCGCATCAAGGCTAACGACATCGCACAATTTGTCGAGGACGCCTACGAATCACAACGTTACTGGCCAGCGCCACTGGTGCAGGTCAATCCCAATTTCAAACCTGGTCATACGGTTGAAGAACTGGTAGCAGCGGGTAAACTTCACAAGGAATGCGCGCGCATCTTCCGTGCAGGCAAATCGGCATCGTCATCTGGTGCAACTCTTAAGCTGTTCCTGCACCAGGAAGAGGCCATCAGCTTTGCCGAGAAGGGAGAGAGCTATGTTCTGACAACCGGAACCGGATCAGGCAAATCGCTGGCTTATTTCATTCCTATTGTTGATGCTGTACTAAAGGCGAAGGCAGCGGAAAAAACGGCGCGAACCAGAGCTATCGTGATTTATCCGATGAACGCGCTTGCCAATAGCCAGCTTGAAGAACTGGGAAAATTTCTCGCTGATTATGGCGATGACGCGCCAATAACATTTGGGCGTTACACCGGCCAGGAGAATGACGAAGAGCGTCAGCGACTTGCCTCCAATCCGCCGGATATTCTGCTGACCAACTTCATGATGCTTGAACTCCTGATGACACGTCAGGACGACAAAGACAAGGCAGTTATCCGGAATGCAAAAGGATTGCAATTCCTTGTTTTGGATGAATTGCACACCTACCGTGGCCGTCAGGGTGCTGATGTGGCCTTGCTGGTAAGGCGCGTGCGTGAGGCGTTGTCTGACAACCTCCAGTGCATAGGCACCTCCGCCACAATGGCAACCGAAGGTACGGAAGCAGCAAGAAACACAGTAGTGGCTGAAGTTGCAAGCCGCCTGTTCGGTGGCAAGATTGCACCATCAAACGTGATTACGGAAACATTGCAACGGGTCACTCCCGAACACCTTCTCATTGAGCACATTCGGAACGATCTCGCGCGCGCAGTTCAGGACGATTTACCATCAGAAGTCAGCTACGAATCGTTGGCGGGACACCCTTTGTCTGTCTGGACAGAATTAAACCTTGGCCTGACTCGCGAAGAAGGCAAATGGCGTCGCGCCAAACCGATTACGCTGGAAGAAGCCAGTACGAGGCTGGCGGAAAATGCCGGAACAACAGAAGAACGCGCCAAACAGGTGTTATCAGACTTTCTGTTGCTCGCCTACAGGACTGTGGACAAGCCGATGGAAGATGGCGGGCGCAGCCTGTTTGCCTTCAAGCTCCACCAATTCATATCTGGCGGCAGCAAAGTATTTGGCACGCTGGAAGCCGAAGGAAGTCGTTTTATAACATTGGATGGCAGTCAATATGTACCTGGTGACCGCAGCCGCAAGCTGTATCCCATCCACTTCTGCCGCGAATGTGGGCAGGAATATATACCGGTATGGGATGAGAACCAGTCATCAGGTTGCACATATAGCCCGCGCAACATTGACGAGCGCAGCCATGAAGACGAAGACATCCGCAGTGGTTTTTTCATGCCGGACACGACGGGGGTTTGGGATGATATACCGGAACGCTACCCGGAATCATGGCTTGAGATGCGTGGGGACGATTACCGCCTGAAATCCGGTTACCGCCGCCGCCAGCCTGTGCATGTGAAATTGTCACCGGAAGGTGTCGCAGACCAAAATGGTCTGTCAGGTTGGTTCATACCCGGTCATTTCGGCTTTTGCCTGAATTGTGGTGTCACCTACGACACCACAGGAAAAGATTCACTGCGTCTGACTTCACTTTCTGGTGAGGGCCGCAGTTCGGCCACCACCATGATGGTGCTGTCAGCATTGCGATATTTGTATGAAGAAGATGCGCAGCTCAGCGACGAGGCCAAAAAGATACTGGGCTTCACCGACAACCGACAGGATGCTGCGCTACAAGCAGGACACTTCAACGACTTCCTTCAAGTGCTGATGCTGCGTTCGGCCGTGCTGGCTGCCATGCAAACAACACCGGGTGGCCAGATCACCGAAAGCGAGATTGCAGGCGCAGTATTCAATGCACTCGGTTTTAACCGGGATGATCCAGGCGTGCGTGCCGAATACATGCAAAATTCTGATGTAAAAGGAAATGCGCGTCGGCAGGTGCAGGAAATCATGCGCAACGTCCTCGGCTATCGCATTTACTTCGATCTCCGTCGTGGATGGCGGTTCAATAACCCCAACCTGGAACAGCTCGGGCTGGTACGCATCAACTACCAGGATGTGGAAGAACTAGCGTCCGATGGGCAGACATGGCAGGAAGCGCCGCTCATCTTGCAGGCGGCCACACCTGCGGTCAGGCAAAAATTGTTGCACATTTTGTTCGATGCAATGCGTCAGGGCTTGTGCGTTGCTACGCGCTATCTTGACCGCTTCGAACTCGAAAAGCTCAAAACAACCAGCTTTGCCAACTTGCTAGAACCATGGGGATTTACCGAGGATGAAACACCATCGGCGGCCAACTGGTTTATTACGCGAAGCAGGCCAAAAAATGAAGATCGGCGAAATGTCGAATACTTGGTTTCTGGCAGCGCGCGCTCAAGGCTGGGACGTGTGTTGCGGCAAGCAGGAACATGGCGTGAAGCGAACGGACAGGATAATCCTCACGCAGGCAAAATCAAGGATGATCAATATCAGGAAATCATTGCTGCGCTGCTAAAAGGTGCCAAAGAATATGGCCTGGTTGTTTCAGAAGAAACAGAATTTGGCATCACTGGCTATCAGCTCAATGGAACCAGCCTGCTCTGGTGCCTGAATGATGGGAAGAGTGGTCAGGCATCAAATGACAACGAGTTTTTCCGCACGCTATACGCCAATATTGCTGGTCTATTGGCGAATCCGGCGCACCGGCTGTTTGACTTTGAGGCGCGCGAACATACCGCACAGGTTGAACAAGATGATCGCATGCAGCGCGAAGCCCGTTTCCGCTATACCAACAAGGACAAAGATGACTGGCTGCAACGTACCGGCAAGCCTCTGGAGTGGCTTCCAGTGCTGTTCTGTTCACCGACCATGGAACTGGGTGTAGACATTTCCTCACTCAACACGGTTTACATGCGCAACGTGCCGCCGACACCGGCAAACTACGCACAACGCAGCGGTCGCGCAGGCCGCGCCGGACAGCCCGCATTGGTCATCACCTATTGTGCGGCGCAATCGCCACATGACCAATATTTCTTCCGCGATCCGGTGCGCATGGTTCACGGGCAGGTCAACCCGCCAACCCTCGATCTGGCTAACCGAGAACTGATACAAAGCCATCTGCACGCTGTCTGGTTAGCTGAAACGGGCGTCAAGCTGGAAAGCAGCATTCGCAGCCTGCTGGACATGAATATCGACCAATCGCCTTTGGTCGAACATCTGCAAAAAGGTCTGGATGCCAAGGCGGCGCAAAAGCGCGCTCACGAACGTGGTCTGCACATACTTGGAATGCTGGCCAGCGAGCTGACGCCACAAAAAGCCCCGTGGTATGACGAGCGTTTTGCAGAACTGGTATTCGGAAGAGCCTTCGCGGCATTCGATCACGCGCTCAACCGCTGGCGCGAACTGTTTGCAGCCACCAAGCGGCAGATGGAAATCAACCAAAATGTCATGAACAACCCGGCAGCCAGCGAACGCGACCGTCGGGATGCAAAACAGCGGCACGACGAAGCCTTCCGCCAGCAAAGCCTGTTGCTGCAAGAATCCGGCTCGTTGAACTCGGATTTCTACACCTATCGTTATTTGGCAAGCCAAGGGTTTCTGCCGGGCTACAACTTCCCGCGCTTGCCACTGATGGCATATATTCCAGCACGGCGCGGAAAGATCGGTCGCGAAAACTTCCTCAGCCGCCCACGCTTCCTCGCGCTTGGTGAGTTTGGCCCGTATAGCCTGATTTACCATGAGGGCAGCCAATACCGCGTCACCCGCGCCATGCTTGCAGTATCCAGCGAAGATCAGGTATCGCTTGGAGCGCGTCTGAGTACCGAGGTGGCGCGCCTCTGTCCAGTATGCGGTTATGGGCATTTCCGTAGTCAGCGCGATGCCAGCCGCTGCGTTTCCTGCAATGCGCTACTGGCTGATGCCAAAGAAGTACAAAGTCTGTACCGCATCGAAAACGTATCTACCCGGCGCGCCGAGCGGATTACTGCAAACGAAGAAGAGCGCGTCCGTCAGGGCTACGAAATGCAAACCACGATCCAGTTTGCCGAGCAGGATGGGCGCATGCAACGATTAGACAACCAGCAAGAAGATGCAGCCGGAACCGTGCTTACGCTGCAATACGGCCCAGCGGCGACCGTATGGCGCATGAATTTCGGCTGGCGACGGCGCAAGGAAAAAAGCATTCTCGGCTTCATGATCAACCCCGTGACCGGGCACTGGGTGGGTGGTGCAGAAGAAAGCGGCGAAGCCGACGCAGACACACCGCCGGACAAAACGCCACCGCAACGCATCGTTCCCTATGTTGAAGATCGCAGGAACATCCTGATCATCCGACCGCCTGAAACCTATTCGGCTGTGACAATGGCAACACTGCAATACGCCCTCAAGCGCGGCATTGAAGCCATTTATCAGCTAGAAGAAAGCGAATTGATGACTGAGCCGCTGCCAAGTCGCGACAACCGTCAGGCGATCCTGTTCTACGAATCGGCAGAAGGTGGCGCGGGCGTACTGACAAGGCTGGCAACCGAGCCGGACGCGTTTGCGCGGGTGGCAGAAGAAGCGTTGCGTATCATGCACTACCTGCGCCCCCAAGACGGCATCTGGAAAAAGGAAGAACTCACGCAGGAGCAGGATGCCGATGGCAACCCAACATGCGAAGCGGGTTGCTACAAATGCCTGCTTTCCTACTACAACCAGCCAGACCACACGTTGATAGACCGGCAGGACATCGACAACGACGGCAAGGCGCTGGAAGTGCTCATACGCCTTACGCGTGCAACCGGCAAGATAGGCACATTTGGCCGTTCACCGGATGAACAGAAGGCCGAACTTGCGCGCATCTCCGGCAGCAGTCTGGAACAAGCTTGGCTTGCACACGTAGAAGCACATGACTACCGCGCACCCGATCGCGGGCAGGAAACCATCGCAGAATGCCATACCTGCGCCGATTTCTTCTACCAGGACTGGAAAGCAGCGATCTTCATTGATGGCCCGCATCACGATGAGTCTGCACAAAAAGAAAAGGACAGCGCGATAAACCTGGTGCTTGAAGATGCCGGTTACTACGTCGTGCGGTTTCCAAAAGAACAAGCACTCTGGGAGACCATCTTCCAGCAACATGCCGACCTGTTCGGCCAAGGAAGCAAGAATTGATGAATGCACCAATGAATTTCCAGCCGGGCGCACTGGTATCCGCTCGGGGGCGAGAATGGATCGTCCTGCCAAAATCGGACGCCGAAACGCTCTACCTGCGCCCGCTTGGCGCGGCAGAAGATGACGCAACGCTGATTTACCTGCCGATCGAACCCCACGCAGTAGCTCCCGCCAGCTTCGAATGGCCGACAGTGGCGCACGCATCGAACCATGCAGCAGGCCAATTGCTGGGTGATGCACTCATGCTCAAGCTGCGCAGTGGTGCCGGCCCGTTCCGCAGTTTTGGCAATATCGCAGTCGAACCGCGAGCCTATCAGCTGGTGCCGTTATTGATGGCCATGCGTCAGGAAGTCGTGCGGCTGCTAGTGGCGGATGACGTCGGTATCGGCAAAACCATCGAAGCGGCGCTCATTGTGCGTGAACTGCTCGACCGTGGCGAGATTTCAAGGATGGCGGTTCTGTGCCCGCCCCACCTGTGCGAACAATGGCAGCGTGAACTCAAGGAACGGTTCCACATTCAAGCAGTGGTTGTGCGCAACACCACTGCTGCACGACTAGAACGTGGCTTGCCTGCCAACCAATCCGTATTTGAAGCCTACCCGTTCACGGTTGTCAGTCTTGACTACATCAAATCCGACAGGCGGCGCGACGAATTCCAGCGCGCCTGCCCGGAATGCGTGATTGTGGATGAAGCGCACACCTGCGTTCACGGCGGACAAGGCCGTCAGCAACGCTATACCTTGCTCAAAGGGCTGGCCGAAGATGTCCACCGCCACCTGATACTGTTGACTGCCACCCCACATTCTGGCGACGAACAAGCTTTTTACAACCTGCTCGGCCTGCTCAACCCGGAATTCACCAGCCTCAAGGATTTGCCGCTGGACAGCAGGCAAGCACTTCGCGAACAGCTGGCGCGCCATTTCGTGCAACGCCGTCGGCCAGACATCGAAGAATGGCAGGATCGGCAGGTCTTTCCGGAAAGGCTGACAGCCGAAATCACCTATCGGCTAAGCGGCGAATGGGGAAAACTGTTCGACGATGTGCTGTCCTATGCGCGCGATCTGGTCGAGCGTACCGAAGGACAAGGCATGTTGCGCCAAAGAATGAGCTGGTGGGCGGCTTTGGCATTGCTGCGCTGCATATCTTCCTCGCCTGCAGCGGCAGTAAATGCCTTGCGCACACGGCTGGACGGTTCGAATCCCTCCGTGGGCGCCGAAGAAGAAGCCTACAGTCTGGAGGACGCCGAATCACAAGGAAGGGAACGCGTGCTGGACGGGATGGATGACGAACTCAGCACGCAAGATATCGAACCAGCAGCCTGCACTGAAGACAGCCACTTGCTCACGGAACTCATTGCCAAAGCCAGCAAGCTCATCGGCCCGGCTCACGACCCCAAACTGAAACGCCTGATTGGCCATGTCAAGGAACTGACGGAAGCCGGGTTTTTGCCAGTGATATTCTGCCGCTACATTGCCACTGCGCACTACGTTGCCGATGCGCTGCGCCAGGAATTCAAGCGCCACAATGTGCGTGCGGTCACTGGAGAAATGGCACCCTCCGAGCGGGAAGCGCTCATCGAAACCATGGGCGAAGACGAAAACCGCATACTGGTCGCCACCGACTGTCTGTCCGAAGGCGTCAACCTGCAAAACCTGTTCACGGCGGTGGTGCATTACGATTTGTCGTGGAACCCGACACGCCACGAACAGCGCGAAGGCCGCGTTGACCGCTTTGGACAGAAAGCGCGCCAGGTACGCAGCACCATGCTGTTCGGCCAAGATAACCCGGTCGATGGTGCCGTGCTGCAAGTCATATTGCGCAAGGCGGAGAGCATCCGCAAGGAACTTGGCGTGCTAGTGCCGCTGCCGGACGATGAAGGCAAACTCACGCAAGCGCTGGTCGGTGCCGTTCTGCTCAGAAAAGGCACCACCACCACGGCCACGCCGCAACGCCTGTTCGACTTCGGGCAGCCGGAACAGGAAATCGAAACCGCCTGGCAATCGGCGCACGAAAAAGCAGCCAAGAACCGCACGCTGTTTGCGCAACGTCGATTGCGCCCGGAAGATGTCTTGCCGGAATGGCAAAAAACGCTCGCTGTGCTGGGTGGTGAAGATGATGTCGAACGCTTTGTTCGTCGTGCTGCCGTCCGGCTCGGTGCGGAGCTGGAAGCCACCACCGGTCGAAATGCAGGCCACTGGCGGCTGCACACAAACGGCTTCCCCGCTGCGCTGCGGGAGCGGCTTGCAGGAGAAGGGCTTGAAAACAGTCTGCGGATTGATTGTCACCAGCCCCCCGCGCCGGGCGCGCAATTCATCCACCGTACGCACCCGCTGGTCGCATGCCTGGCGGATCACCTGTTGGAACAGGCGCTGGATGATGCCAGCAGCACGGCGGATGAAATGGGCAATGTCGCCCGTGCGGGTGCCATCTTCACCAGCGCGGTCAGCACCCGGACAACCGTACTGCTGCTGCGCTTGCGCCACCAGCTTACCATCACGCAGCGTGGACAATCGCGCATGTTGCTGTGCGAAGAAACCGCCACGCTCGCACTCGAAGGAGCAGAAGGCTCACGCCAGCTTGATGCGGAAAAAGCACGCAGCCTGATGGCGGCAGAACCCGAGCGCAACATGCCAACTGCCCTGCGCGACCGTCACCTGCTGCAATCGCTCGACATGCTTCCGCGCTGGCAGCAGCTGCTGGAAACGATTGCGCGCGAACGCGCTCAGGCGTTGCTCGAAGATCACCGCCGTGTGCGAGAAGCCGCCAGAAGCGTGGGTGAATACCGCGTCACGCCCAGCTTGCCGGTTGATGTCATGGGCGTATTTGTCCTCATCCCGGCGTGATGCCCGAATAAAGCACAGGAAGAAACCACATGGCACGCCGCTCCTCCCAGGAACTCGCCTTCACCGCCCTCACCATTGAAGGCGGCTTGCTGGCACCCGATTTTCTGAACAAAATCGCCCATCTCGACGCCACCGAGCAAACCGAAACCGATTACGCCATACCACGCGGCCTGCGGCTGCGCGATGAAATTGGCCGCTACTGGAAAATTGCCCAAAGCCTCTGGCAGGATTTCGAAGCGCACCGCCAGCGAAGCGGGCGCGAAACGCACGCCGTCACCGTGCGCCACTTTCTTGAGCCGTTCTGCAGGCAGGTTCTCGGTTTTGCCGATCTCGAATCCATTGGGCAAATCACACTCAGCGAGCGCATCTTCCCGATTGGGCACACGGCAGCACAAGGGCGCATCCCGGTGGTTTTTGCCGCACATGACCAACTGCTCGATAGGTCGGACAACCGCCACGGCGATGGCATTCGCCGCCGCTCGCCGTTTCTGCTTGCACAGGAATACCTCAACGCTTCGGAAGCCTGCCTGTGGGCGGTCGTTACTAACGGCCTCAAACTGCGCATATTGCGCGACAATGCCAGCCTCACGCGTCCGGCCTACATCGAAGCGGATCTCGAAGCCATCTTCAACGAAGGTCTATACCCCGATTTCACCGCGCTCTGGCTGCTCGCACACGCCAGCCGCTTCGGAAAAAATGGTGCCGAACCAACAGATTGTCCGCTAGAACGCTGGCGCAACACTGCTCAGGAAGATGGCGTGCTGGTGCGTGGCCGCCTGCGCCTTGGCGTGGCAGACGCCCTGCGCGCGCTCGGCACCGGCTTCATTGCCCACCCCGCCAACACGGCGCTGCGCGAAAAAATAGACCGGGGAGAAATGACTGCGCAAAGCCTGCACGAACAACTGCTGCGCCTCGTTTATCGCCTGATCTTCCTCGCCACTATTGAAGACCGCGAACTGCTGTTCTCGCCACAAGCCCAGCCCGAAGCTAAAGAACGCTACCAGCAAGGATACAGCCTGCAACGACTGCGCCAGCTTGCGATGCGCCGTCGCCGCTACGACCGCCACAGCGATCTATGGCAGGCGCTATGCATCACCTTTGCAGGTCTGGCCAAAGGGCAAGCCGCGCTAGGGCTGCCACCGCTGGGCGGATTGTTCGAAACCAGCCAATGCCCCGATCTCGATGCTGCGCAACTGGAAAACCAGTCACTGCTGGGTGCGCTCTTTAGTTTGTGCTTCTTCCGCGATGGCGCAGCGCTCTCACGCGTCAACTACCGCGACATGGGCTCAGAAGAACTTGGCAGCGTCTATGAAAGCCTGCTCGAACTCGTGCCAGCCATCTCGATAGCCGCTGGTGATCGTCGATTTGGTTTTATTGGCGATGACGATGAAGGCAGCAACAAAGGCAATGCCCGCAAGCTCTCCGGCTCCTACTACACACCGGACAGCCTGGTGCAGGAACTCATCAAAAGCGCACTCGACCCAGTGATCGAACGCACGCTCGAAGTCAACCCCAAAGAACCGGTCAAGGCGCTGTTCAATCTAACCATCTGCGACCCGGCCTGCGGTTCCGGCCACTTCCTGCTGGCAGCGGCGCGCCGCGTTGCCGAAGAAATTGCCCGCCTCAATGCCGAAGACGGCAACCCGCTGCCCGCCGATTTCCGCCACGCGCTGCGCGACGTCATTGCCCGCTGCATCTATGGCGTGGACAAAAACCCGATGGCGGTCGAACTGGCGCGCACCGCGCTCTGGCTCGAAGCCTACACGCCAGACAGGCCGCTAACCTTCCTCGATCACCACCTGCGCTGTGGTGACGCACTGCTCGGCGTGCTTGACCCGGCAGTGCTTGAAGCAGGCATTCCAGACAAGGCATTCAATGCCCTCTCGGGTGACGACAAGGAAACCGTCAAGCAACTCAAAAAAACCAACCGCGACGCCAGAAAAGCCATCGAAAAAACCCGCGAACGCGCCGGACGCATCCTTAGTTTGCAATTTGACGGCGCCGACGACGTAGCCGCGCTCGAAGCACTGCCGGACGACACCCTGGAAGCGCTGGAAGCCAAGCGGCTCGCCTTCCGCCAGGCTGAAGACAAGGCGGCGCAATCCAGCACGCGACTGGCGGCAGACCTGTTCGTGGCAGCGTTCGTCCTGCCAAAGACCGCGCCCAACAAAACCAACACCCCCACCAGTCAGGATGTCTGGCTGGCACTCAATGACAGCGAACACCGGCCGAGCCTGGCAGCCGCCGCCAGCCGCGCAGCCACCGAAGCGCAAGCCTTCCACTGGTGGCAAGCCTTCCCGCAAGTGCACGCCAAGGGCGGGTTTGATGTATTGCTCGGCAATCCGCCGTGGGAAGTTTCCCAAATGGGTGAAGAGGAGTACTTTGCCGCACGTGCGCCAAGCATTGCGGCGCTGGCAGGAGATAAGCGCAAACGTGCAATCGCCGCTTTAGAAATTGAAAATCCGCAATTATGGGAACAATATTTGACAGATGCGCAAGTGATAGAGGCGACAAATACCTTTTATCGTGAGTCTGGCCGCTTTCCTTTAACGGCTGTCGGAAAGCTGAATACCTATCCGCTATTTGCCGAAACCTTCGCCCAACTGGTAGCGCCCCAAGGGCGAGCGGGTTTCATCGTGCCCACCGGCATCGCCACTGATGACAGCACCAAAGCCTATTTCGAAGCCATTTCGCAGCAGGGGCGGCTGGTAAGCCTGTTCGATATTGAGAATCGTGAAGCGGTTTTCTCATCTGTGCACCGCAGCTACAAATTTTGTCTGCTCACGCTCGGTCAGGCAGCAGCGGCGCAATTCGTCTGCTTTGCCACGAAGGCAGCGCAACTGACTGATGCGCGGCGTCGTTTTACCTTGACGCCGGCAGAATTCCGCCTGATCAACCCGAATACCCGCACCTGTCCGGTTTTCCGGAGCGAACGCGATGCGGAGCTAACCAAAAAACTCTACCGCGCCGCGCCGGTGCTGATCGAAGAAGGAACGCCAGAGAAAAACCCGTGGGGCATTACGTTCTCACAGGGATTATTCAACATGACGAGTGACAGCCACCTGTTCCAGACCGAACCGGCGGCGGGCTTGTTGCCGCTGTATGAAGCCAAGATGGTGCACCAGTTCGACCACCGCTGGGCGAGCTACACCGGCAGTGACAGCCACGATGTTTCCATCGACGAAAAAGCCAACCCGGATTTTGCCGTGCGGCCGCGGTATTGGGTGGATGCCAGTGAAGTGAAGAAAATTCTGGCAGCCAAAGGCTGGGATCGCGGTTGGTTGATGGGGTGGCGGGATATTACCAACGCAACCAATGAACGCACTGTGATTGCTTCGGTGGTGCCGATGGCTGGGGTGGGTAATCAAATGCCACTAATGCTCTTTACCGATCGGAAGAATAAGCAGATTTTTGCCGTGTTGCTTGGTAACTTATGTGCATTGGTGTTTGATTTTGTGGCACGCCACAAAACTGGTGGAACGCATATGAATTATTTTATTTATAAGCAATTGCCTATACTTCCACCCGACCGCTATACCGAGGCCGACCTCGACTTCATCGTGCCTCGCGTGCTGGAGCTGACCTACACCGCGCACGACTTGAAACCCTGGGCCGAAGACCTCGGCTATGACGGCGAGCCGTTTGCCTGGAACCCGGAACGCCGTGCATTGCTGCGCGCCGAGCTGGATGCGTATTACGCCAAACTCTATGGCCTCACGCGTGATGAGCTGCGCTATATCCTCGACCCCGCTGACGTGATGGGCGAAGACTACCCATCCGAAACCTTCCGCGTATTGAAGAATGGCGAAATCCGCCAGTTCGGTGAATATCGCACTCGACGCTTGGTGCTGGCAGCGTGGGATCGGCTGGAGGCAAATTCATGAGCCCGCAGGGCTGTTTTTATACTGCTGGCAGTATTTTTAATGTACCCCAGAAATATTGGGGGAGTTGCTTGTTTTTAAGATATACCCCCATGTTTTTCGATAAAAATCAAGGTTTTTAGGTCGTGGGAAAGGCAGCAGCATGAAAGCTTCACTGAAGTATCCGGCGCAGGAAGCGCTGGCGGTGGTGGATGGCGCATTGCGCCTGGAACTGGGCATCCATCGCTTTGATGGCAAGGAACGAACCAAGGCACAGTTTTTTGCGGTTGGCGGCGCACGCGGCAAACAGTTCGCCATTGTGCTGGGCAATACCAATACCAATACCAATACCGCTACTGGCGAACACCCCGCCAAGCAAACCCGCGTGTTGCTGGAAAAATGTGCATTGCCCGATGCCCCTGGCTGGGAAATCTGCGATGCGCCGTACAAGGGCAGCAGCGTGAACCGCGCCTTTTCCAAACTTGCTTCGCCCAACCAGACCTCATGCATCGTCGCTGACGAAACGGCGCTGAAGGCGTTGCTAAGGTGGTATGCGGGGTAAGCGTTGCCTGTTAGTGACCAACGCAAAATCACAACGGATGAAAAAATCGGGAGGATAAATGGACTGGAACAAATTGTTGTCCACGAAAAGACTGGGGAAACAAGATGGTGACGAGGCAAGCGCTCCGGAGCCCAGAACGGAGTTCACGCGCGATTACGACCGCGTCATTTTCTCTTCGGCTTTCAGGCGTTTGCAGGATAAAACTCAGGTTTTTCCGCTGGCGAAAAGCGATTATGTGCGGACGCGGTTAACCCACAGCCTAGAAGTGGCAAGCGTAGGGCGCTCGCTAGGCATGATGGCCGCTGATGAAATATTGAGGAAAGATTACAGTCTCAAATCTATCATTACTCCCCAGGACTTGGGCACCATCGTTGCCACTGCGAGCCTGATGCATGACATTGGCAACCCGCCATTTGGACATGCGGGTGAATCTGCCATTCAGGAATGGTTTGCCAATTCAGCCATTCCTTCAATCAAGTGCATGAAAAAAGCCGAGGTGATGGATTTGCTGAAGTTTGAAGGAAATGCACAGGGGTTTAGAACCTTGTCGTCATTACAGAATAAACATCGACGGGGAGGAATGCAACTTACTTGTGCTGTTCTGGGAGGGTTCTCAAAATACCCGCGCGAATCGTTTGTGGACGAATCACAGAAGAGTGGTATTAGTGGGAAAAAGTTTGGTTTCATGCAAAGCGAGGCAGGATTATTTGAAGAGCTTGCCGATGAACTGGGACTGAAAAAGAAACCTGGTTCAGGCAGAGCTTGGTTCAGGCATCCACTGGCCTATCTCGTTGAAGCTGCTGACGATATTAGCTATCACGTGATGGATGTTGAAGATGGTTTTAAGGGCGGCTATCTGACTTTTGAACAAATCGAGTGGTTGCATAAACCTTGGCTAGATAGCAAAAGGCTGGCGAAGGCAAATGCAATCCCTGATCTTCAACGGCGTGCCGAATACTTCAGGGCAGTCACCATCGACCAGATGATTCGAAGCATGATTGAGGCGTTTCGCAACAACTATGATCGAATCATGGATGGCAGCTTTGATGATGAACTGGCGGATCATCTTGATAAAGCGAGTGATTTCAAGGCGTTTAAGGATTTGGCAAAAAAGCATGTTTATTCCGCGCGCCCAGTTGTGGAGGTTGAAGCTTGTGGTTTTGAAGTTATCGGTGGGCTTTTGAGCGCCTTCCTTGGCGCCATGGAAAATGTTGCTGATCCGACTGCAAGCGAGCCATCTACCAAGGCAAAAACCATCCTTAGATTGCTCCCTGGGGGGGAGGTCGATTTTGCCGCGAAATCCGCTTATGAGCGCGCGGTATTGGCTGCAGACTATATCTCGGGCATGACAGATTCATATGCTGTCGATCTTTATCAGAAAATTCGAGGTATAGCCTTGCCTTAACTGTGAGCATAGCCTGTTCAATAACGGAAGGATTGCATCAAATGATGGATACGCTTTTCAAGGAAGTACATTACACCCTGGGTGGCTTAATTCAGGACATTGGCCTTGGAAGAATTGGTTTGCCAGACATTCAGCGGCCATTCGTCTGGTCGAACGCCAAAGTACGTGATTTGTTTGATTCGATGTTTAAAGGTTATCCGGTTGGCTATTTTTTATTCTGGCAAACCGGCGCTTTTGATAGTGGCAGCAAAACTATTGGCGTTGATGCCAAGCAAAAGGAGCCTTCACTTTTGATTGTTGATGGACAGCAGCGTTTGACGTCGCTTTATGCTGTTGTACGCCGCAAGGCGATTATTCGAGAAAATTTTGAACAGGAGTTTATAAGGATTGCGTTCAATCCTTGCGATGGGACTTTTGCCGTGCCTGATGCAACGACCGAAAAAAAGCCCGAATTCATCATCGATATTTCGGAGGTGTTTGGCAACGATACCTATACGACTATTTCGGAATATTTGAACAAGTTGCGTTTATCGCGAGAGGTATCGAAGAATGAGCAAGGCCAGATTGCTGCCAATATTACCAAGCTGGCTAATCTGGTTAACTATCCGTTTGTGGCTTTGGAACTGTCTCAGTCTACTAATGAGGAGCAAGTTGCCGACGTGTTTGTTAGGATCAACAGCGAAGGTAAGAAGCTTAATCAGTCTGACTTTATTCTGACACTCATGTCGGTATTTTGGGATGATGGGCGAACGGAATTGGAGCGCTTTAGCATTGGTGCGCGTAAACCTTTACCAGGTAAGCAGGCCAGTCCTTTAAATCCAATATTTCATCCAGAACCAGATCATCTTTTGCGTGTTGATGTTGGCCTTGCGTTTCGTCGAGCGCGCTTGGAACATGTTTATTCCATCTTACGCGGTAAGGATTTGCGCACGGGAGAATTTAGCAAGGAGCGTCGGACTGAACAATTTGATAAGCTGAAAGAGGCACAGAGTCGAGTTTTGAACTTGACTTACTGGGCAGACTTTCTAAATATTGTTCGAGCTGCGGGATATCGCCATGAACGCTACATCAGTTCGACTGGCGCTTTGGTGTTCGCCTATCAGTTGTACTTGATTGGGCGAACGGAATGCGAGGTTGACCCGTTTATTTTGAAGCGCACTGTTGCACGTTGGCTTTATATGTCGTTGCTTACCGGGCGGTACTCTACTTCACCGGAATCAAAAATCGAAGCTGATCTGTCAGTCATTCCTGCAAACAAAGATCCTGTCGCTTTCGTGCAAGCTTTGCAGAAAGTTGAAAGGGCTACGCTGACAGATGACTATTGGACGAAGACCCTGCCCCTTGAGTTGTCCACTTCGTCTGGTCGCAGCCCAAGTTTATTTGCTTATTACGCAGCGCTGGTCTTGTGCGAAGCCCAAGCACTATTTTCTAAAAGCAAGGTTGCCGATTTGCTAGACCCTCCGGCAATAGGCAAGAAAAAGGCTCTTGAACGTCACCATCTCTACCCAAAACGCTATTTGCACAAGATAGGTTTTAAGGAGTTGCGCGACACCAATCAGATCGCAAATTTTGCGCTGGTGGAGTGGGATGACAATATCGCGATTTCTGACAAGCCACCATCAGATTACTGGTTGAATTATGCCAATCGTTTTAAAACAGCAGAGGTGGAAGAAATGATGAGCTGGCATGCATTGCCAGAAAAATGGACTGAAATGAACTACTCTGATTTTCTGGCGGCAAGACGGCCAATGATCGCGCATGTGATTCGGCAGGGGTACGAAAAACTGACGAATGTTTGACGATTTCTCCAATCTGACAGATTATCTATGAGCGCCCAACTTGAAAAACGGATAAGCAGCGCGTTTCTTCCTCTAGGCCGTTATGGAAAGCTGGCCAACGGGTTTCGTAGGAGTGCTTCCAAAGGTCAGACGTGCGCAGTGTATTTCTCAGATAACCTGCCGGGCAACATCGTCGAGATGGGGTTGAATCCTGATGCGATTGCCGACCACTTGGGGCGTGGTGCTACCGAGGTTCGAGATTGGGTTAACGCGCAGGCTGCGTTGACAGGGCGCGAGCGCAAGCATTCTGGACAGCGTGGGAAGTATCTTGGAATTGCTTTCGGTAATGAGCGCGAACTGGATTTTTTTCTGCAAGCTTGGGCGGCATTTTCAAGCAATGTTGGGCTGGGTTTTGCACCGGCGAGGACGAGTATGGATTTGTTGGATGCTACCCGCATCGCCAAGGCAGCCACGGATGCGGGTTTTGATATATCGCCCAAGATTGAGAACGGCTGGCAGGTTTTTCGTTCGAGCGCCTTTCCGGCGTTTTTTGGTGTGGCGGCTTCAGGACGGGATGAATATCTTGTTGGGTTTTCAAGCGGTGCATGGGGGCTGGCAGTTGCTGGCGAGCTGAATGTGCCTGCACAGGAGGCTTCTCCACCGTGGGTGTTTTGTGCTGGTGTTGTTCTGGGCTATGAAGCGCTGCATAAGCTGCTTGGCCGCGCCGCTGCGCTTGCACCTGCGCTGACTGGCGGAACGTTGGCGAAATTTCGTCAACAGACCAAAGGTAAACCTGCCCATACTGAAGCAGAGCGCATGGTCTTGCAGCGTATAGGACAAGGCTTGTTTCGGGATGATTTGATTTCATACTGGAACGGGCGCTGCGCAGTTACCGGCCTGGATGTTATCCCCTTGCTGCGCGCATCGCACATCAAGCCGTGGGCTGCTTGTGATTCAGATGAGGAACGGCTGGATGTGTACAACGGTTTGCTGTTGGCACCTCATCTGGATGCGCTGTTTGACGGTGGGTGGATCACGTTTGATGGTGTGGGAAATATCCTAGTGAGTCGCTCGCTTGGGGTTGTTCAGATGCGTGCGCTATGTATTTCTTCAGGCGAAAAATTGAGATCCATATCGGACAGACATCTGGTGTATTTGGATTTTCACAGGATGAATGTTTTCAGGGACTAAATTTTCGCACGCACTTCGAGCCGCCTGAATTTTAAGGCGGTTGATTACGTCTTCTACAAGACGTGGGGGTACCATGGTATTTCCCCCATGTGGGGGGAGATAGAAGTGGTTGGGTTAGCCTTTCATACGCATGTAGGGATGTAATAATTGCATTTTTCCATTGGTGTTGCATTATCGCTAATCAGCATGCATCAATAAGGAATCGGTGGCTTCGAAAAGGGAAGCAAAGCCCCCAACTGTTGGTACATTTGTTGGTATGTTGAATTTCGAAAATGTGAAAACCTATTAAATATAAGGCTTTTCAATGATTATTCGACTTCCCCTCTCGAAAAAAGGCCTCCAGATTGGAGGCCTTTTTGTTTGTTGCGCTATAGATGCCGATTGCGCTATAGATTTTGTTGTTAGCGCAGCGGATTGATGAATTCTGGCTTGCGGCGATACACCCGTTCAGTGATACGGCCATCGGCATGAGACAGCAGTTGCCGCGCATGTTCCAGCGTGGTGGCATCGCTGGCGCACTTGGCTCGCAGGTCGTGTTCAGTGAATCGTTCCTTGACCTTGGTTTCAGCCAGCACGCGAGCCATGAAGCCACGCCACATCGAATCCCAACCGCCAGCTCGTCCGCTTTCTTCGTCGATGTAAGGTTTCCCAAGGCGATTGCAGAACAGGAAGGGCGACAGCTTTGGGCGCACATCCTTTGCCATGGCAATCGCATCTCGCAGTTCGTCCGACCAGCCAATGATCAATCGTTTGCCAGAAGTGTCAGCCGTTTTGTGCGGCATCACATGGATGCCATCTTCTTTCAGGTCAGACATGGTCAGTCGCAGCAAATCGCCACGGCGCAGTCCGGTTAACAGCTTGATGCGCATGTAGGCCTGAACAGCCTTGACGCTGCCAGCAGTCCGTTTTGATGAAAGAGAAAGGCATTCGACGATTTCCCAATCCTCGATGTAACGGCTACGCGGTTTTTCTCCGGTAAGGCGAATTTGTCCCTTGAATTGTTGGCGCTAACCAAAAATCGGGGTTCGTTCCCCAACGATGAAGTGCTGCTGAAGCTGTTCTATCTGGCGCTGAAGAACATCAGCCAGAAATGGACTATGCCAATCCGGGATTGGAAAGCAGCGCTAAACCGGTTTACCATTGAGTTCGGCGAGCGTATCGCTCTGCTTTAACCTAAACCCGTTTACACAAAAATTCGGACAGGCCCATGGTTTCAATCTCTTATGCTAGTCTGGCTGATGCCGAGGATATTTTGGCTCTCCAGAAGATGGCTTATCAATCGGAAGCAATTCTTTACAACGATTGGTCAATTCCACCGCTTACCCAAACCATCGAGTCATTGCGTGATGAATTTCCGAATTCAGTTATTCTCAAAGCATCGGTTGGTGAGCGAGTCATCGGTTCAGTGCGAGCAAAGACTTCCGGTGATATTTGCTCTATTGGGCGTCTTTTCGTCCATCCGGAATTTCAAGGCAAAGGTATTGGGTCGCGTCTATTGCAATCGATCGAACGATCGTGCAATAGCGTGACAAAGTTTGAGCTTTTTACGGGCAGCAAGAGCGAGAACAACATTTGCCTGTACCAGCGTGCAGGCTATCGAATAACAAGAACGCAGCCACTGTCGCCTACGGTATCAATTACCTTCCTCGAAAAGGCAGCCAATGCTGTCCTCTAACATGGTGCTCAACTGTTGTTTTCGGCGAGGTGGATTTCTCCCTTAATGGGAGGCGGTCTATTTGCTTAGACCTCTGGGGGCCATTCTGTCGAACATGAACAATGTGCTAGTGCTTGGCTCCATTGGCATGTTGTGTCATCAGTCATCCATTTTGATGACACCAATACCATAGCAATTGATGTCGCCATTTGCCATGTCATCTTCATCATTTGTACGCACCCTGCGTGCTACAGTTTCTGTTTTGCGAATTACAACACCGCTTGCCAGGCCGGAATCAATAGAACCACACTCAACATCGCCCGAAGCATGTTGTTCGGCGTTCATCAGAGTATTCATAACATCTTTCTTTCGTCTTAAGCCAGTGGTTCTTGCTGGAACCATATGGTGCAGTTGTGTTGGAAGGCAATTTACCTTGGTCAGGTAAGGTGCCGAGATAAATTGAGCGGTATTTTAGGTCAGCAATAAATGCGCCAGCAACTGAAGATATGATCTTCGTTGGGGCGCCGCAACGGATTGCAAATCTGACATTTAATTTCCGGGGGCTCGCATGGATGTGTGACGAAATCAGTCAGATTCGACGATTTAGATTCCCGCAAGCAAAACAAATGTGTGAATCTGTGTATGGTTTGCGACAAGCGACAGTCGGAAACCACACGATTGGTCAAAAGGCGGTGTCAAAGAGAGGGTCTTGAGGCTATGGGTAATGGCATATTCTTTGCGTTCCAATCGTTCACCAGACAGAAGATTCGCCAGCCTTTGAACCGCATCCCGAAAATGCGATGTTTCCATTCTTGACCTTGAGTGAGCCATGACCTGCCCTTGCAAACACAAACCAGAACATGCGGATAACACCAGCAGTGAAACGAAACCGAACCGATATGTCAGTTTTATCGGTCTTGATTGCGATGCCAAGGCTGAAAGTTTGGTTAAACGGATTTTTAGCCAGACTGAAGTTCGGGCGGTTCCGCCATTCTGGGAATATTTCAAGAAAAAGGCTGCGGGCGAACTTGGCCCGCGCCCGGATTCCCTGTTGTTGATCCACAGCCATCTGAATGACATTCGTGAATTATTTGAATTGCTGGATGATGTAGAAGGAGTGAATTTGTTGGACCAGATTGAGCAGGAGTGCTGCTGATACATGCTGCGCAACGGGAGAACCATGGCAAACGTACTATAATGCGAAGCTATGCCGCTTGTATGGAAAGCGGAAATACACCGACGGACTTTGTGCGCCAATTTGGGCCGATGTCTGCGAAACCAATGGGAGAAAATGGTGCAACAAACAAACCGTGTACTGTACCAGCAGACGGCAATCAATGTCATTATCGGCGCAGTTTTGGGTTACTTCCTGTCAAAATACGGCATGACAGACAGTGAATCGCAGATATTTTTGCTGATTTTCGGTGGTGTGCTTGCTGCATGGAATGTATTCACCAGCAAGCAGATTACCTCTGCCATTCCAAGCTTCGCCCTGGTGGTGGTGGCGGTGATTGTGGCGAACTCCTTCAAGTTCTCATAGACCGGTAAAATAGGCCTTCTATGCAGTTCATTGCACCAGAAATGGGCAGTGGGCAGGCCGAAAAACTGCAAGGGCTTCCGCACGGAAGCCCTTTTCAATGGTATTACTTGCGCGCCGCTTCCCTGACCAGTGCAGAGATGCCGCCGGTGTAGTACGGTTCGGAGAACAGCACTTTCTGGGCACGTTCTTCGGTGACGGTGATGCAGGCGGCGATCATGTCCACCTTGCCGGCGATCAGTGCCGGGATCATCGCGCCGAATTCCATGTTGACGATTTCGAGCTTCATGCCGCGCTTTTGCGCCACTCGCTGCGCCAGTTCGATATCGAACCCGACTACTTTCTGCGAACCATCGACGAACGAGAACGGCTCGGTCACGGCGGCCGTGCCGAGTCTGATTACGCCACCCGAGCCGGCAGGCAGTTCAGGCATGGCAGCCGGCGCGCCCTTGTCCGGGAACCAGCGCTTCTGCATCGCGCTGTAGGAGCCGTCCTGCTTCATTTCGCTGATGACGGCATCGATGGTCGCTTTCAGCTCGCGGTTCTCTTTGGCAACGGCAAAGGCGTAATTGTCGGTGGTGATTTTTTCCGGCAGCAGCGTCAGGCCGCCGTTCTTGGCCGCGATGTTTTTCAGGATCGGTTCGTCATAAGCGGCTGCATCGGCCTTGCCTTGCTTCACTGCCAGCGCAGCATCGAGCACGCTGTTGAAATACTGGAATTTCGCTTGCGGAAAACGGGACTGGACCAGTTTGTCAGCCACAGTGCCAGTCGGTACGGCGAAGGTTTTGTCCTGCAGCTGCTGCAGGCTGGTGATGTTTTCCTTCTTGCTGCAACCGGCTGCGAACAGCAGGCCGGCGAGGGTGATGCAAAGACAGATCCATTTCGACATGGTGCGATTCATGGCAGTGACTCTCCTTGGTTTGTTGTTGTGTTGCTGTCAGATGGTGTGGGGTTATTCGACCGCTTGCAAAATGGCTTTTAGCAGTTGCCAGGTTTTTGCGACCGAATCAATTTCGACTGATTCGCCCGGCGCGTGCGGATTGTGAATGTTTGGTCCGAAGGAAACGATATCGAGCGCCGGATATTTGGCACCGATGATGCCGCATTCCAGCCCGGCGTGGATCACCTGCGTGTCGGCCCGGCTGCCAAATTCCTGCGCATAAACCGCCTGGCATTGCGCCAAGAGCGGCGAGGCCGGATTCGGCGTCCAGCCGGGGTAATAGCCCTGTTTGACGGCGCTGGTGCTGGAAAGGGCAAACAGGCTGACGATTTCATCAGCCAGCGCCTCGCACGCGCTGTCGAGCGTGGAGCGCACCATGAAATTGCAGTGGCCGCCGGTGGCTTGCAGCGCGATCATGCCAAGGTTGTTCGAGGTTTCGACATTGCCCGGCATCGCCACGCTCATGCGCTTGACGCCATGCGGCGCGGCGTGCAGCGATTGCAGCCAGACCTGCTGTTCGGCTGGCGCCAAGGAGGCATCCGCCTGTGCCAGCGCGCTTGTGAGACGGATGCCGTCATCGGCGCCCCGCAGTTCATGCTGCAGCAGGCTTTGCCACTGCGCCAGCGCTTCTTCCAGCGGCTTGAGGTGAGCGGGTTCGAGCGCGATCACTGCGCTGGCTTCGCGTGGCAGCGCGTTCGGCGCCGTGCCGCCGGTAAAACTGGCCATGCGCAGCGGAAAGCGGGTTTCCAGATTGCGCAGGACGCGGGTCAGCAGCTTGATCGCATTGCCGCGGCCTTCATGGATATTGATGCCGGAATGGCCGCCGCGCAGGCCGGCCATTTCGATGCGCACCGCCTGCCAGCCGGATGGCAATGGGGTCGCGGCCGCCGTGCGGCTGGCATCAACGTAAATCCCGCCGGCGCAGCCGAGATAGAACTCGCCCCAGGTTTCGGTATCGAGGTTCAGCATGTATTTGCCGTGCAGCACGTCGGTCGGCAAATTCTGCGCGCCGCCCATGCCTGCTTCCTCATCGACCGTCAGCAAGGCTTCGATCGGGCCATGAACCAGCGAATCGTCTTCGAGCACGGCCAGAATCAGCGCCACGCCTATGCCGTTGTCGGCGCCGAGCGTGGTGTCTTCGGCCACGATGAGATTGTCGCGCCGCACGGGGTGGATGGGGTCGCGCGCAAAGTCATGCACGGTGGCGCTGTTTTTCTGGCATACCATGTCCAGATGCGATTGCAGCACGATGCCGGGAACCTGCTCGCGCCCCGGGCTGGCTGGCTTCTTGATGATTAGGTTGCCGGCGGCATCGACGAAATTGTCTAGTCCTTTGGCACTGGCCCATTGCTGCAGGAACTCGACCAGCGGGCCTTCATGTTTTGAGGCGCGCGGAATGCGGCACAAATTGGCAAAGTGCATCCAGACCGAAGCTGGTTCCAGGCCGGCGAACGGGGAATCGGCAGAGAATTCTTGGCTTGACATGATAATCACAGGTTTTGTGGCTGGGCGTTATGGCGACGTGGTTTCAATGCCGGCGGTGGCGTTTTGCGCGGCTTCGGAATCGAGGCTGGCGGTGCCGGTTTCATGTGTGAGCCAGATGGCAATCAAGGTCGCCAGCGACATCGCCGTCAGATATAAGCCGACCGCGCCCACGCCGTGATTGCGCACCAGCCAGACGGCGGCGAAAGGTGTTAGCGCCGCGCCGAGTATCGACGAAACATTGTACGCGATGCCGGAGCCGGTGTAGCGCACATTGGTCGGATACAGTTCCGGCAGCAGTGCGGACATCGGGCCGAAGGTCAGCCCCATCAGCGCCATGCCGATGCACAGGAACAGCAGCATCAGCCCGGTGTTGGCATTCTCGCCAGTGCCCATGATGGCCGGATTGAGTAACTGGTTGAACATCAGGCCGAATGCCATGATCGCTGCTGTCACCACCAGCAGCAGGCGGCGGCGGCCGTATTTGTCGGCCAGCTTGCCGGCCAATGGAATCGTGCCGGCAAACAACAGCACAGAAATCAGCTGCAGCACGAGAAATTTGCGGTAGCCGATGCCGAGAAGGCCGAGTTCGGTTTTGCCGATGGCGTACGAAAGAATCCAGGTGGTCATCAGGTAAAACAGCACGTAGGTCGCGAGCATGATGAAAGTACCCTGTACCAGTTCCTTCATGTTTTTCTGGAACACCACCGCCAGCGGCGCTTTCAGCTTTTCGCCGCGCGCCATCGCCCGGGCAAACACCGGCGTTTCATCCAGCTTCGTGCGCACATACAGCCCGACCACCACCATCAGGATCGACACCAGAAACGGAATGCGCCAGCCCCAGACGAGGAAACTGCCTTCAAGCTGGGTTTCGGCGGAATTGTAATTGAACAGGATCGTCAGCAGCAGGAAAAAACCGTTGGCCAGGATGAATCCGAACGGCGCGCCCAGTTGCGGCCACATTGCCGCCCACGCGCGCTTGCCTTCCTCGGCCGTTTCTGTCACCAGGAGCGCCGCGCCAGACCATTCACCACCCAGCCCCAGCCCCTGACAAAAGCGCAGCACTGTCAGCAATATCGGCGCCAGCAGCCCGATTTGCATTACCGTTGGCAGCAGGCCGATCAGAAAAGTGGCGATCCCCATCGTCAACAGCGACCCAACCAGCGTGACCTTGCGTCCGACCCGGTCGCCAAAATGGCCGAACAGGATTGATCCCAGCGGCCGGGCGATGAATGCCATGCCGAAGGTGGCCATCGACGCCAGCAGCGCGGCGCCGGCATCGCCGTGCGGGAAAAACAGCAGCGGAAAAACGGAAACGGCGGCGGTGGCGTAAATGTAAAAATCGTAGAATTCGATGGTCGTGCCAATCATGCTGGCAATGACGATGCGGCGGCGCGGCACGCTGGATTCTGGTGCGGATTTCGCTGCTTCGGTGGAGGTGTCTGACATGGCTCTCATTTTCAGGGAAATTCTGAACAAGCTGCTGCGCCGCAGGTGATGGCGCTGGTAAGTAGGCGATGATACACCGGATGGCCGGCGGCGATGGCATGTTGGCGACCTGCGTGCTGGCAAAATGTGGTTCCGCCATTGTTGGCGCTTCAGTCAGATGAAAAAACGATCCTGACGTGTGTGGTAATGTTGGCGCGGCAGGCAAGGGCAAACCAGGGGGTGTCGTTTTTTTTCTTGGTGATTGGGGTATATGGCAAAAATGGCTTTCCAGGCCTCAATTTTGCTGGTTGTTTTTAAATACTGGGCGGAGTATATTTTTTTGGCCTTACTGACTCGAAATGCAGTTTAGGTCAGTTATTTTGGCGTGATGGCAGAAAAAGGGGAGGCGAAATGCAGGAGTCGATGGTCATCATCAGCAATGTGCCGGATACCGAAACGGCCAACAGGATCGCGCAAGCACTGGTTGGCCGGCAACTGGCGGCGTGCGTGAATATCCTGCCGGGCGTGCAGTCAGTTTATCGCTGGCAGGGGAAGGTCGAGCAGGCGCAGGAAATCAGCCTGTTCATCAAGACACGGCGTGCCTGCTATGCGGCGGTCGAAGCGGCGATTGGAGAGTTGCATCCATACGATGTGCCGGAAATCATCGCGTTGCCAATCAACGGTGGTTTGCCGAAATATCTGGAATGGCTGGCGCAGGAAACGGCACCGCCGGGCTGATGCGGGCTGCGGAATTTCAGCTCAGCAGCGCTTCAAATTCCCTTGCCGGTAGCGGGCGAGAAAACAGGAAGCCTTGCCCGTAATCGCATCCGGCCATCGCCAGCAGTATGCGCTGCTGCTCGGTTTCGACCCCTTCGGCAATCACTTTCAGCCCGAGTGTGTGCGCCATCACGATGATCGCTTCGGATAGCGCCCGGTTCAGTGGGTCGGTGGCCAGATTGTGCACGAATGAACGGTCGATTTTCAGGTAGTCGATGTCGAACTTGTTCAGGTAAGACAGCGATGAATAGCCGGTGCCGAAATCGTCAAGCGCGACCTGGATGCCGGCATCGCGGAAGCGCAGCAGCTTGTCCATCACTGCCGGTTCGGCGTTCATCAGCATCCCTTCGGTGATTTCGATCGCGATGTATTTGCCAGGCAGGCCGAGTTCCTGCAGGTAGTTGATCCATGTTGCCGCGCCCATGTTTTGCACCAGGAATTGCGCCGGTGATTTGTTGACGCTGATCTGGATTCCACCCTGCGGCAGTTGCGCCCAGCGTAGCGCCCAGTAGGCGGCTTCGCGGAATACCCAGTCGCCGATGTGGGCGATCAACCCGGTTTCCTCGGCGAGCGGGATGAAATTTTTTGGTGATATCAAACCATTCTTCGGATGCTGCCAGCGGATCAGCGCTTCTGCCTTGAAGATGCGGTTGGTGGCCAGATCGACAATTGGCTGGAAATAGAGCTGGAACTGTCCTTCCGCCAGCGCGCTGCGCAAGTCGTTGGCGACCGACATCCGCTGCAATACCGCATCCTGCATGCTTGGGGTGAAATAGCTGAAACGGTTGCGACCGCGGTTCTTGGCCGCATACATCGCCTGATCGGCGCGGCTGAGCAGGCTTTCGGCATTGATAGCATCGTCAGGGAAAAACGCAATGCCGATGCTGGCGGTGACGTGGATTAGTCCTTCCGGTAGCATGAACGGTTCGGCCAGTCGGGCGATGATGGTGCGCGCGATTTGGCCGGCTGGCGCCTTGTCGGCGCAGTCGGTCAGGATGATGACGAATTCGTCGCCGCCGAGTCGCGCCAGCGTGTCGGACGCACGCACACAAGACCCGATTCGTTCGGCTGCCTGCACCAGCAGCGCATCGCCGACCGCATGGCCGAAAGAGTCGTTGACTTCCTTGAATTCGTCCAGATCGATGAAGATCAGCGCCATCGGCAGCCCGGTACGCTCCGCCTTCTGAATGGCGTGCTGCAGCCGGTCGTGAAACAGGTTGCGGTTGATGAGACTGGTCAGTGAATCGAAATTTGCCTGCTTCCAGATGAGTTCTGCGGTTTTTTTCGACTCGGTAATGTCCTGCACCAGTATCGCGAAATAATCGATGTTGCCATCGTCGTCGCGCAGGCCGCGTACTGCGACATGCACATGTACGATGCTGCCGTCAGGCCGGATGAAGCGCTTGTCGATTTCATAATCGTCGCTTTCGCCTGACAGCACGCGGTTGTAGAGTACCAGGTTGATGTCGAGATCGTCCGGATGGGTGATTTCCTGCCAGGTCATGCTCAACAGCTGATCGCGCGGGCGCCCCAGAAGCGTGAACAGCGCATCGTTTGCATCCATCCAGCCTCGCTTGTGGCTGTAGGTGGCCATGCCGACCATTGAGCGCTCGAAAAACGCGCGGAAGCGTTTTTCGCTGTTTTCGAGCGCAGCTTGCGCCTGCTGCCGCTGCCGTTCGCGTTCGAAATTATCCAGCGCAAAGCCGATGTCCTTCGACAGTTCATCCAGCAAGGCGATGGATTCGGTATCGAACGCGTCGGTTTGTTCGCAAAAAACGGATAGCACCGCATAAGGTTCGCCGTGCTGCATGATGGGAAAGGCGGCGGTCGAACGGAAACCGTGGCTGGCCGGCTGTTCGCATTGGCTCTTGGGGTGGCATTGGCCGAAATGGTTGATGATCACATGCCGCCGTTCGCGCAACGCAATCTGCGGCGGGGAGTGCGCGTCGCGGCTGGTTGACAGGACCAGTCCGTCAAGGTAGCCGCTGGCATCGCCGTGGCTGGCGAACGGATGGATCGCGCCATTCTCGTCAGGCATGCCGACCCACGCCATTTTCATGCCGCCATCCTGCACCACCATTTGGCAGACCAGCGGGAACAGTTCGTTTTCGCCTTGCAGTCGCACGATGCTCTGGTTGACGTGGCTGAGCGTGCGGTAAAGCTGAGTTAATTGGCGCACGCGCTCCTCGGCGCGCTTGCGTGGCGTGATGTCGAGCATCAGCCCGCCGATCAGCGGCGTATCGTGCGCGCCAGCGAGCGGGAACTTGATTGACAGCAGCGCGCACGATCTACCGGCGTCGTTGGTCGAGATTTCCGAGGTGACAGTGACGCGATCCGATAGCACGATATTGTCATCGGCGCGGTTCATTTCCGCTTCCGCAAGATCGAATGGACAGGTGAGTGCGCGCTCGATTCTTTGCGCGGCAGCGCTGTTGTTGCGATAGATGATGTTGTGCTGCGCATCCTTGATGAAGGCGATGCCCGGCATATTTTGCATGAACGACATGAAGCGTTCATCACTTTCGCTCAGTGTGGCCATGGCGACGTTGCGTTCGCGCAGTAAGCATGACAGCAGCATGCCGGTTGTGGTTAGTGTCGCAAAATAAATCGTGAAATTGACAGGCATGTTGCGGACGATGGCCGTGCTGAAATAGCTGGCGGTATGTCCTGCGCCTATCATGCCCAGGATGGCCAGCATGCCAAGCACGAGCACGGTGCCATGACGTCCGATGCGCACGGCTACCAAGATGACCAGACCGAACATCAGGTATCCCTTCAGATACCCGTCAAAAAGGCTGTGCTGCCAGTCCAGATAGAACATGCTGCCAAGCAGCAGTGAACCCGCCAGCGTAGTCAGGAATTCGGCCGTCTGCCAGGCGTTGAAGGTTCCGCGCTGCAGCCATTCCGGTGGGTGCTGCCAGACCAGCAGCATCGGCGTGACCACGATAATGCCGAGCATGTTTGACTGCCAGGCTTGTACCGCTGTGCTGCCAGGCCATAGCAGCGCCAACAGTAGAGAGCCTGCGCCAGAGGAGATTACGCCGGCTGGCAGGAACAGCAGGAAATAATCCCGCATCCGCGTCATTGCCGGGTCGAAATTGAAATGGCGCAGCATTGCTGCGCCGAGCGAGGCAGTCAGTGTCGTTGCTGCAGTGGCAACCAGCGAAGACAGCCAGGGATGCCCCAGAATCAGGCTGGCGGCGAATGCGCCGATAAAAATGCCGGGCCAGCAGCGATGGCCAAAAATGAGCAACGCCGCCAGTGCCAGACCGGTTTGCCCGGCAATCAGCGGCAGGGTGCCTGATGGGGTGGTGGAGAATGGCGCGGTTGGAATTGATGCTGTGGAAAAAACGGAAGCAAGCAGTGATGCTACAGAAAGGGGGGGGGCGAGATGGGCGCCGGCAACGGCAAGTGCGGCCAGCAGGAATGCGACCGCAGCCATACGCCATAATTCAGGCCACCGAAAAGACTCCAAAGCGCGCAATCCCTCGTCTCCTGCTGGTTCCGGACATGACCGGATTCGAATGGCAGACTGGATTTGCCTGATGCAGGGCGGCTGCGTGAAACCATTCCCCCCGTTTGGCGCGAAGGGAACGGCAGCGCATGCCGCTGCCAATTGCTGTTAATTCAGTCTGATTGCTTTCTTGTTTGGTGCCATTGCCCCGCGACAATTGGCCATCACTTTGATACAGAGGAAATTTCCGTACGGTAATGAATGTTGGGCAATCAAGGTGAGATGTATTTTGATGAAAATCAAGTTTGGGGCGTTTATTTTTTGCTCATAGATGGGAAAAGATTTGCCAGTCTGAATGACGCGATGTTCAGCCGCGAGCGCGCGCTTGCAGCAGGCGGGCAATATCGCGCGCAAAATAGGTTAGCACGCCATCGGCGCCGGCGCGCTTGAACGCCAGCATGGCTTCCATCATTGCGCGGTCGTGCTCAAGCCAGCCGTTTTGTGTCGCCGCCTTCAGCATCGCGTATTCGCCGCTGACCTGATAGGCGAAGGTCGGCACGCGGAACGCATCCTTCACGCGGCGCACGATGTCCAGATACGGCATGCCGGGCTTGACCATCACCATGTCCGCGCCTTCGGCAATGTCCTGCGCCACTTCGCGCAGGGCTTCGTCGCTATTGGCTGGATCCATCTGGTAGCTTGCCTTGTCGGCCTTGCCCAGGGTGGCGCTCGAACCGACTGCATCGCGGAACGGGCCGTAGAATGCGGACGCATATTTGGCCGAATACGCCATGATGCGGGTGTGCGGCTGGCGGTGCGATTCCAGCGCGTTGCGAATTGCGCCGATGCGGCCATCCATCATGTCCGACGGTGCGATGATGTCGGCACCCGCTTGCGCCTGCAGCAGCGCCTGCTGCGTCAGCACGCTGACGGTTTCATCGTTGAGCACATAGCCGCTGTCGTCGAGCAAGCCATCCTGGCCGTGGCTGGTGAAGGGGTCGAGCGCAACGTCGGTCAGGATGCCGAGTTGCGGAAAACGCTCTTTGAGCGCGGCAATTGCGCGCGGCAGCACGCCGTCAGGATTTAACGCTTCGCGGCCATCTGGCGTTTTCAGTGCCGGCTCGATTACCGGAAACAGCGCCATGACCGGAATGCCAAGCGCTACGCATTCCTCGGCTACCGGCAGCAGCAAATCGAGAGACAGCCGTTCGACCCCTGGCATCGATGCGACCGCTTCGCGCCGGTTTTTTCCATCCAGCAGAAAGACTGGGTAAATCAGATCGGCAACGGTTACGGCATGTTCCTGCATCAAGGTGCGGGTGAAGGCATCGCGCCGCATGCGGCGCAGCCGCAGTGAAGGGAAGGTGGCGGCAAATGGCTGATTGGGCATGAGAATCCGTTTCTTCTGTGGGGGAATAATCTGCGCAGGATTTGATCGAGCGCATCACCGAAAATAAAAGCATAACGGGAATCCCGACAAGGTGGAACTTTTGCCGCGGCAAATCGTCTTATTTGCAGGCAACTCGTTTTGCCTATTATCTGCCGTCCCCCTTGGCAGAGAACTGGCCAGGAACTGTATGGCCAGGTTCACCCCCCGGGAGTGCTTCATTTTCCGGGGGGATTTCTTCGGTAGTACCCGGTAGCCGTGATGCCGGTTCTTTTGGGAAATTCAGGCAGTATCCCCGGGGAGGCGTCATATCCCCGGGGTTGTTCATTTCTGCGTATCTTCTTCCTGCAGCCCTGCCAGCGCGAGTATGCGCTGATCCGCTTCTTCCAGGCCGGTGCGTTTCAGCGCCGAAAACAGTTGCGCGGTGAACGGGAATGGTTTGCCCTGTTCATCGACATAGCTGGCGAGGATGGTTCTGGTTTTTCGCAATGCATCGGCCGCTTCGCTGCGGTTGAGCTTGTCGGCCTTGGTCAGGATGCAATGCACTGGCTTGCCGGTCGTGGCGAACCATTCGAGCATCTGGATATCGAGGTCGGTAAAAGGACGCCTCGCATCCATCATCAATATCAGTGCAGCTAGCTGCTTGCGGCGTTGCACGTAATCGCCCAGCAATTCCTGCCAGTGCAGCTTGGCATCGCCGGACACCTCGGCATAGCCATACCCGGGAAGATCGACCAGCAACGCCTTGATTTCATCAACATTGGTTGGATCGTGACGGTGCTGGCCGACATGCGCGCCGCCAATCGAGAAAAAGTTGATGTGCTGCGTGCGGCCCGGCGTACGCGAAGCGAAAGCCAGTTTTTTCTGGTTGCACAGCACATTGATCGCAGTCGATTTGCCGGCGTTCGAACGGCCGGCAAATGCGATTTCGGGAACATTCGTTTTCGGCAAATCGCGCAGCGAATTCGCAGTGGTGAAGAAACGGGCTTGCCAGAGTTTGGACATGTAATGGAAAGAAACGGCAGAAGAATCAAGCAGGGTATTGTACGATAATCGGTAGGCTTGCCGTCGAGTGCGCAAGCAGAAAGGCGATTCTGATGGAAATGCTGGCCAAACCCTCACCCAGACAATTGGCGATATTGCGCGTGGTGCTGCACTTGGCGTCGCTGCTGCCGCTGGCGCGGCTGCTGTTTCTTGGCGTCACGGACGGTCTTGGGGACGAACCGGTGCGCGCAGTGCTGTGGAAAACCGGCGACTGGTCGCTTTACATGTTGTGTTTTACGCTGGCGGTGACGCCATTGCGCCGCGTGACCGGCTGGAATTGGCTGGCCGCGTTTCGCCGTTTGCCGGGCATGTATGCGTTTGCATATGGTGTGCTGCATTTTGCGACTTACCTGTGGTTGCGGCGCTCGGCCGAGCTGCTGGCCGTACTGGCGCGCATTCTGACACGGATGCCGCTGCTGACAGGTTTCATTTCGCTCGTGATCATGCTGGTTCTGGCCGCCACCAGCTTTCAGGTGGCGATGCGCTGGATGGGCGGAAAGAAGTGGCAGTGGCTGCACCGGCTGACCTACGTCAGCGCGGTGCTGGCGGTGGTGCATTACTGGCTGGAAGTGTCGCGTTACGGGGCGAACCAGCCGCTGTGGTTCGGCGCGATCGTCGCCGCGTTGCTGCTGTTCCGGCTGGCGGCGTTTATCGCGCGCCGCAACCGGAATCAGGAATAAAACGGGGGATGTTCGAAAAACTGGCATATGTGCCACGAATATAAAGGCGGTTTGAAAATACCTCGCCCAGTATTTTTGAGGCTGCCAGGCTCCCCCCGATTAACACAACATTAATGCAACATTACGGTAGCAGCGATTCCAGCGCGAACAGGTCGGCCACCTGTTCGCGTTTGCGGATAAGGTGCACGCGGTCGCCATCGACCATCACTTCGGCCACACGCGGTCGGCTGTTGTAGTTCGACGCCATCGTCATGCCATAGGCGCCTGCCGACATTACCGCCAGCAAATCGCCTTGCGACAGCGCCAGTTCGCGGTCGTGCGCCAGCCAGTCGCCGGTTTCGCACACCGGGCCGACCACATCCCATACCAGCTTGCGTGCGCCGCTTTCCTTCACTGGTTGCACGCGGTGCCACGCATCATACAGCGCCGGGCGCATCAGGTCGTTCATCGCAGCATCGACCACGGCGAAATTCTTCGTCGGCGTCGGCTTCAAATACTGCACCTCGGTCAGCAGCAGTCCGGCATTGCCGACGATCGAGCGGCCCGGCTCGAAGATGATCTTGATCGGGCGGCCCTGATATTTGTGCAGCCGCCAGTGGTTGACCTTCGCGTACAGCCGCTGCACGTAATCCTGCACCTTCACCGGTTGTTCGTTGTTGTATGCGATGCCCAATCCGCCGCCGATGTCCAGATGCTGCAGGTTGTAGCCCTCATGGTTCAGGCGGTCAACCAGGTCGATCATTTTGTCGAGCGCATCCAAGAGCGGCTTGTCATCCAGCAGTTGCGAGCCGATATGGCAATCGATGCCAAGCACGCGGATGTTGGGCAGCATTGCCGCCTTGCGGTAGCAGGCCAGCACGTCCGGAAAAGGGATGCCGAACTTGTTTTCCTGCAGGCCGGTCGAGATGTACGGATGGGTTTTTGCATCGACATCCGGGTTTACTCGGAATGAAATTGGCGCCGGTTGCCCCATCTTGCCGGCAATTTCGTTGAGGTGATGCAGTTCGGCTTCGGATTCGACGTTGAAGCACAGGATGCCGTGCGTCAGCGCTAGGCGAATGTCGTCTGCAGTTTTGCCGACGCCGGAAAAGATGACCTTTTTCGGATCACCGCCAGCGGCCAGCACGCGCTGCAGTTCGCCGCCGGAAACGATGTCGAAACCGGCTCCCTGACGCGCCAGCAGGTTCAGCACCGCCAGGTTGGAATTTGATTTGACCGCGAAGCACACCAGCGCCGGGCTTTTTTCCGGGCCATGCAGCTTGCAGGTGTCGGCGTAGGCGGCGTAGTTTTCGAGTAGCGCGGCTTTGGAGTAGACGTAGGCAGGGGTGCCGAACTGGCGTGCGATGTCGGCCAGCGGAACATTCTCGGCGCAAAGCGCCCCGTTTTTGTAAGAGAAATGGCTCATGTTATTTGGCTGGAGGAATGTTGGGTTGTGTATCGATTTCTGGCACCGCAGGCGTGCTGACATCCGTCTGTCGTAGCGGCGGCAGGGCGGGCTTGGCGGATTTCGATGTTTTCGGCTCTTTTGTGTCCGGCAGATAGAGCGGGCCTTTCTGGCCACATGCGGCGAGCGCGTTTGCCAGAACGAGGATTGCGACGATGCGCGGCAATACGGAAAGTGGCTTCACGATTACAATCACGAAAATGAAAGTCGAATGGAGTGTAGCATGACTGAAACCGAATTCCTTGCGCTGGCGCAAGCCGTTTTGCAACGTGTGGCAGAGACGCTGGAACAAGAGGCCGATGCGGCAGGCATTGATGTCGAATGTGCGCTGTCCGGCAATGTGCTTGATATCGAGTTCATCGACAGCGGCGCGAAAATCATCGTCAACAGTCAGGCGCCGATGCAGCAGATCTGGGTTGCTGCCAGTGCAGGCGGGTTTCACTTCGGGTTTGTCGATGGACAGTGGCGCGACACGCGCGACGGCATGGAACTGTTTGCACGATTGTCGGAACTGGCTGGGGCACATGCAGGCCAGCCTTTGACGCTGGTGCCGTAATCCGTGTGGTTCTTTTTTTGGGGGCGGTATGGTATCAAACCATGCTGACAGGCCACATTTTTACTGGCTGTATTTTAATACTGGGTGGAGTATGTTTTGGGGTCTTACTGACCGAAATGGCGTTTCGGTCAGTTATTTTCGGCTAGCCTCGGCTCGGTGAAACGGTTGCTTGGGCAAACAGGGCGGGCTGGCGGCGCAATAACCCGCAAAAAAACTGCTCGGAAAGCAGCGGGCAGCGTGTGGTGCGCCACCTGCCGCCTCGCTTTTTCCTACTGTTCGTCCTCTTCCTTGTCGTCGCTGCCAGGCTTGTCTTCCTTCGGCGTCTGCCCCTCGGTGCCGAGGTTGCGCACGCCGGTGCCCGGCGGGTTTTCGACGTAGTAGTATTCGCCGCCGGACTGGATCATGCCTTCAGGTACTGGGCGCGCTTCGACCGGCACGTTCTTCAGCGCTTTTTCCATATAGCCGATCCAGATTGGCAGCGCCAGGCCGCCGCCGGTTTCGCGGCTGCCGAGATTTTTCGGCTGGTCGAAACCGATCCATGCGACCGCAGCAATCTTCGGCTGGTAGCCGGCGAACCACGCATCATGCGAATCGTTGGTGGTGCCGGTCTTGCCCGCCAGATCGGAGCGGCCGAGCGACATCGCCTTGGTTGCGGTGCCGAAACGGACCACATCCTTCATCATGCTGTCCATCAGGAATGCATTGCGTTCATCGATCACCCGCAGCGCTTCGCTGCCTGCCTTCTCCGGCTGCGCCTGCGACAGCACCTTGCCTTCGCTGGTGGTGACTTTGGAAATGATGTACGGGTTGATCTTGTAGCCGCCATTGGCGAATACCGAATACGCGGCGGCCATTTGGTATGGTGTGACCGAACCTGCGCCGAGCGCCATCGTCAGGTAGGCCGGATGCTTTGCCGCTTCAAAGCCGAAGCGGGTGATGTACTCCTGGCCGTATTGCGCGCCGATTTTGTTCAGGATGCGTACCGAAATCATGTTTTTCGATTTCGTCAGGCCGCGCCGCATCGTCATCGGGCCGTCGTACTTGCCGTCATAGTTCTTCGGTTCCCACGCCTGTCCGCCAGTCTGTCCGGCGGAAAATGATACTGGCGTGTCGCTGATCATGGTCGAGGGCGAGAAGCCGCGCTCCAGCGAGGCGGAATAGATGAACGGCTTGAAAGACGAGCCCGGCTGGCGCCACGCCTGCGTTACGTGGTTGAACTTGTTGCGGTTGAAATCGAAACCGCCGACCAGCGCGCGGATGGCGCCATCCTGCGTGTTGACGGCGATGAATGCGGATTCAACTTGCGGCATCTGCGTGATGCTCCAGCCTTTCGGGTCTTCGCTCACGCGGATGATAGAACCGCGCTTGATTTTGCGGTTCGGCGCGGCGTTCGCGGCGAGCGCGCCGGCGGCGAAGGTCAGCCCCGGGCCGGTGATGGTGATTTCATCGCCGCTCGACAAGGCCGCCCGCACCGATTTGGGTGAGGCTTCGAGCACGACTGCCGGCAGGATGTCGTCGCTTTCCGGATGGTCGGCCAGTTCGGTTTCGATCGCGTCTGCCGCTTCTTCCTTCGATGCCGGAATTTCCATGTGGCCTTCAGGACCGCGATAGCCGTGGCGCTTTTCATAATCCATCACGCCCTTGCGCAGCGCCAGATAGGCGGCGTCCTGATCGGCTTTGGTGATGGTGGTGTAGACGTTCAGGCCGCGGGTGTAGGTGTCTTCCTTGTATTGCTCGTACACCAGCTGCCGCGCCATTTCCGCCACATATTCGGCATGCATGCCGAACTGGCTGCTGTCAGTCTTGATTTTGACATGCTCGTTCTTTGCCTGTTCGTATTGCGCATTGGTGATGTAGCCGAGCTTTTGCATCCGTTGCAGGATGTATTGCTGGCGCACCTTGGCGCGATCCGGGTTGGCGACCGGGTTGTTGGCCGATGGCGCTTTCGGCAGGCCGGCCAGCATCGCCGCTTCAGCCGCCGTGATGTCTTTCAGGTCCTTGCCAAAATAGATTTGCGCCGCCGAGGCAAAACCGAATGCACGCTGGCCCAGATAGATCTGGTTCATGTAAACCTCAAGAATCTGATCCTTGGTCAGATGCTTTTCGATTTTCCATGCCAGCAGCACTTCATACAGCTTGCGCTTCAAGGTCTGTTCGCTGGTCAAGAAGAAATTGC
>Ga0316604_10000516_pt1 | contig 45740 bp, 55 predicted proteins | sample OWC_soil_day20_C_FD_207650 | JGI IMG/M metagenome (GOLD analysis project Ga0316604, IMG submission 207650) | Wetland soil microbial communities from Old Woman Creek delta, Ohio, United States - OWC_soil_day20_CT | ecosystem: Environmental > Terrestrial > Soil > Wetlands | place: USA: Ohio...
ACACGAGGTAGCGGCTGCCTTCCCGCTTCTGAAACGGCGCTTCATTCAATTCAGCCAATGCTTTGCTCACTGCAATCCTGAGTTCACCGAAGGAATGGAATTCTTCATTCCTGAGCTTTGCGATGACCGCAGTGGCGATTTTACCGACCGTCCCTTCTACAGAGGCTTTCTGCTTGGGTTTGCGGACGCCGGTAGGCATGATAGCGGTGCAGTAGTGATTGCCAAGTTCCTCATATGCGCTGTTAAGGAGGATGTCTCCTTCTTTTGGGTGTTTGATAACGCCCGTCTTGAGGTTATCGCATACAGTTCTCACAGGCACACCGCCAAAGAACTTATACATGTTGATATGGCATCTGAGCCAGGTATTCTGTTTCATATCAAGGCAGGGCTCAACATAAGAATACTGGCTGTAAGGAAGAGTCGCTACAAACAGGTAAACCTTTATGAGCTCACCAGTGTCCGTATCCATAAATTTCATGGTAGGCCCGCTCCAGTCCACTTCGCACCGGATTCCCGGCTTATGGATAAGATGATTGGTAAGCGCCTTCTCTGCAACGTATTGGCTGTAATCTTCGCAATACTTGGAGTATCCGACTGGTATTCTGCCGTTCGCTTCGCACTCGGCTTTGTATTCTTTCCAGAGAAGTTTTAAGGTAACACCTACCTTTTTGAGTTCGTCATGAACCTGGTCATACGACGGTAATTCATAGAGCTGGCTTAGATCCGAGTATTTGTTGGGGAAGAACATCTGATAGACTTCATCTTCAGCCAATTCTTTAACATCGTCATAGCGGATCTGTTTCTCATCAGCGATGTGGCATACTTCGCTGACGGAGGATTTTGACATGTTTCGAGTGGCAGCAATGCTGTTCTGAGACATGTGTGCATCCCGCAGTTCCAAAATCAGTTTGACTTTGATTTTGTTTGCCATAGTGATGGTCTCCTTTATCTTAGATTTGAACCAAATGGTTCTACTAGTAAGATAAAGGAAACCGGTATCATTGTCATGGACTGATGGTACGATTGCGGTGGATTAGGGAATCGAAGTGGTGGTATCATTGCCATGGACTGCCGGTATCATTGTGCGGATTAACGGTACGCCACGCACGGAATATTCAAATCCAGTCAGCTTTATCACGCGTCCATTTTAGCCACCGCATAAGCTTGTCTTTTTATCTTCATCGGTAACTTCAGTAACTTTTTGTTCTACGGCCTTAGCAAATCTTCTAATCTTTTCTGCTTTGTCCCAATCAGCAGCAGCTTGTTCTAGACTCTTGATTTCAGCTAATTCTCCTTTACTCATCCGTTCCAATCTTTCTTGACGATCTCTTTCTTTTTGTTCGTTTTTACATTCGCGTTCATGTAAGATATGGTAAACATCGAATTTGATTGGCAACAATAAACATATCATAGATCATTTTCCCAATTTGCGATTCAAGCGGCTTATCCGCTAGATCTTTGTAATCCATTTTGACACCTGGCTCACGCCTTCGCCAACTTTTAGGAATCAATGACAACAATAAACTTACTGATTGCCCTTTACTATGTTTTTTTACTACTTCGGTCAATTCGAAATTAAAGGAAATATGCATTACATTAAATCTCTTTAGCCCTGTAATTGGATTGGAGTCCTGTCTCGAAACCAGGTAAAATAGAAATAGAGAGGGGACAGGATATGAAAGGCAAGAGATATACTAAAGAATTCAAAGAAATGGTGATTCAAGAAGCAAATGAAGTAAATGATGTAGCCAGGTTGCCCGGCGGCACGAATTAGACCCGAAAACAATCTATCGATGGAGGTCGGAGTCCAAGCATAAAGCCTGGGAGGCAACTGAGTCAACCGCTAAAAAAACGTTAGTATACACCCCTACGGCTCAGGAGTTTAAGCAAATAGAAAGCGAAAATGGGCAGTTGAAAAAGCTACTTGGCGAAAAAGACCTTGAAATTGCCATATTAAGAGACTTAATAAAAAAGGCTCAACCCGGCTGTCGGACAATATAGAAGTTTCGATGAATGGATTGGCCGGGGATATGCTACCGCAATTGTACTCAAAATCATCGGCATAGCAGAATCCACCTACTATCACCAAAAAAACCACCTTGCAACAGAACACCGCAAAAAACCTAGCGGCGGTAGACCTATACCAGGTTATTCAGTAGATAAGTCATCCAAGCGAATTAGTGACGAGCAAGTTAAAGAATGGCTATTAGAGCTTGTTTTAGGTAAAGAACATGCCTATGGCTACCGTAAACTCGCCAAAAGCCTTACACGCCAACATGGGTTAATAATCAACCAAAAGAAGGTTTATCGTCTATGCCATTAACGGCAGGTTTCAATATAAAATATTTAAAATTTATTTCTTCACCAATTACCATAATCCTTTAAATTTATAAAAAATTTCCATTTAAACAAAAAAGCCGGTCAAGGTGTTTAAATTTCACCCCAACCGGTTATTCTCCCAAATTCCTTATTTAACTCTACATTCCAGCTCAGTTCCATCAAGCAAACTAACCACTAGCCTATCATCATAAACCGTTATTTTTTCCGCCAATGCAAAATACAAATCTACAGCAAACTTCTCAATCCCCTGATTATCCGCCAATATCTCAATAAACTGCTTAGCCTTATACTGCACCAACACATTATCACTTTCCAACCGTTTCCGCCATTTTCCCATAAAGTAATCTTTATTCTCAACCATCAAATTGAACACATCAGCGAAAGCCTGATACAAAATTCCATCATCAATATGCCTGCTATCGCAGCCTTTCTCGCCCTTAGCCGGATATTTTCCGTTACAGCGCCAAATAATCCGCCTAAGCCGTTCATCCGTACTGTTCCAAACTTTCCGCCCAAAAACGTGACCGCAATTACCACATATGACTCGGCCCGCAAAAGGGTTATCTTTTGTTGCATGTTCAAGCTTCTGAATGCCATGCTCCTCCGCATATTTTTTCCTACGCTCCATCTCAAGTTGTACCGATTCCCAGGTTTCCTTGTCAATAATGGCTGGATGGCTGTCCTCTACCAAATACTGTGGCACCTGACCAGTATTTTTCGCTCGCTTTTTGCTTAAAAAATCAACGGTGTAGCTTTTTTGCAGCAAAGCGTCACCACGATATTTTTCATTGTAAAGCATTTTTCGGATGCTGCCTTCATACCATTTAGGCTTACCATTCCAGTTGAGTACTCCATCTGCTTCAAGGTCTCTTGCAATGCGGTTAGCTCCTTTACCGTTAAGATATTCTGTAAATATGCGCTGGACTACTTTAGCCTGTTTTTCGTTAATTATAAGGTTGCCATCTCTATCTTTGTCATACCCCAGAAATTTAACGTGGTTGATTTGGAGTTTGCCCTGCTCAAATCGTCGCCGAATACCCCATGTACTATTTTCAGAGATTGACCTTGATTCATCTTGCGCGAGTGAGCTTAAAATGCTTAAAAGCACTTCTCCTTTGCTATCTAACGTTCTTATATTCTCCTTCTCGAAATATACCTCAACGCCTAAATCCTTTAGCATCCTAACAAATGTTAATGTATCCAACGTATTTCGTGCAAACCGTGATATAGATTTCGTTATAATCATGTCGATTTTCCCGGCCTTACAATCCTCAATCATCTTATTAAACTGCTCTCGTTTTTTAGTATTAGTTCCACTAAGCCCTTGGTCAGCATAAATACCTACATATTCATAATCTGAATGGCCATTAATATAGGTAGTATAATATTGAACTTGGGCCTCATAACTCGATAACTGCTCGGCTTGCTCGGTCGATACTCGGCAATAAGCCGCAACTCTTTTCTTAATTGGTAGTAGATTTTCGGCTAGACTCGACCTATTTGCTCTTGCTGGTATAACGGTAATATTTCTGGCCACCTTTAAGTACCTCCTCCACCACAGTTTTTTGCTTTATTGTCAGCCTGCTTAGAGCCGTGTCATCAATGACGGTACCCAAGCAGGCTTTTTTTCCTTCCTTAATATATGTACTGCATTGCCATACAATCTTTTTACAGTCATATTTACTATTCCAGGTTCTCCGTATTAAGGGAGCACCGCACTTACTGCAAAGTAGCATCCCTGTTAGCGGGTAACGGTTTTGGTGTTTACCCCTCGTATCTGTTGCGTTTCCTTTAGCTTCAGCCCTTTGTAGCATTAATTGCTGTGCTTCTTCCCATATTTTCTTAATCACAATTGGCGAATGGTTTTCTTCAATATAATAGCTGTCTACTTCTCCGTGATTGATACACTTCTTTTTGGTAAGGTGGTCCTTGCTGTATGTTTTTTGCAACTTAACGTCGCCTTTGTACTTTTCATTTTTAAGTATGTTTAGCACCGTACTTGGGTGCCAGCGGCCACCGGCAATGGTCATAACTCCTTCAGCATTAAGCTCTTTAGCAATCACAAAAGTCCCTTTGCCACTTAAATAATCGTCAAAAATCCGATCAACAATTTCTGCTTGACTTTGATTTATGACCAAATCCCCATACTCATCTTTGTCGTAGCCTAAAAACCGGGTAGCATTAATCGCCAGTTCACCATTTTCAAACTTCCGCCGGTAGCGCCATTTTATGTTGTCGCTGACATTTTTGCTCTCTTCCTGTGCAAAAGAGGAAAGGACGGTAAGCATCAGCTCACCGTCCCCATCGAATGTTGAGATATTCTCTTTTTCAAATCTAACTTCCACATCCAAGCTTTTTAGCTCTCGGACTACTTCGAGCACGATGGTGGTATTTCGCGCCAAGCGTGATATCGACTTGGTTAGGATTAGGTCGATTTTTTGTTCTCTAGCCAGAGCTAACATCTTCTGAAACTCTGGCCGCTCATCCTTAGTACCAGTTATACCTTGATCGGCAAAAATACCGACATACTCATATTCGGTATTGGACTCGATTAATGTTTGATAATAGGTGTTTTGGTTTTCAAGCGATTCGCCTTGAGCTTCACTTAAAGTCGATACTCTGGCATAAGCACAGACTCGCTTGCGTTTTAGCTCAACAGGTTTAATCGGCTCAATAATTCTTACTCTCATGAAAGCTTCCCCTTTCTATCAAATCCCAGTACTATATATCACTCTGCAGCCCAATTAAGTCAAGTTAATAGAGACTTCAATACCGCCACACATGCCTAACCTCCCAGCCGGAGGTCTTTATTTTCCCCTTAGCCATTTCTGCCGGAACCAAATGCGCCTCAGCCGCAACTGCCTTGTGTGCCGTATAGTTTCGTTGCTCCCCTACTGGAATATACGTATCGCCTTGGTGATTGCCTACCCCTGCGGAAATCTCCCAGGACTTATCCAAATTAATCTTCAGTACATCTACCTTGAAGTCTTTATCATCCTTAATCACCACAGTACGTTCTGTTTTTTCTAGTGCAGGAGAAGGTAAAGTCTTATCCTCAGCATTAATCCGCTCCACTACCTGCTCGGCAGCTTTCTCAAGCGTTGGTGCTTGCACCGTGAAGCTAGAAGCAGGCGGCCTACGCTTTTCTATTCCGTAAGCCGCCTGCAATTCACTGGCATTCATCTTTGCTATAAGAAAAGCTCATTTTTACTATATACAGAATTAGCGTTATGTGTTATTGTTAATATACAGAATTATTCTTACGCTTATTTGAAGGATGTGTTGTTTATGATTTTAAATGCTTCGAACCTAATTTTAACTCAAAAAGGAGCCGAAAGAAAAGAATTGCTCAAAAGCAATCAAGCTCTCGTGTATCAATCACCAAGTAAAATCAAATCAATGGGATACGCCGGAGAAGCTACGCGTATCACTGAATCTACAACGATACCACCAGCCTATTTTAGTGAGCTATCCAAAATGAAGGGTTTTGTTAGCCTGGGATCAACCGGTATTGGTAGTAGTAAAAAATATAAAAATGTGCACATCTACTCCGAGCAAGCTGAATACCTCGATGGTATTAACCGAATTGGGTATTTATTTCCTGACGGGAATAATCTAAAAATATGCGAATATAAAAAGGGGAGTCGCGGCAGCCGGTATTCATCGCTTTACAGGATTCTCAAGGGCAAACTAGAAAATGCTGGTTTTATTTGTAAAAATGAATGTTTCAAAATCGACCTGAACAATATTACAAAGTTCGTTGGCTTAATTAATGAAATAAATTTAGAACAAGGTGAAAAAAAATATGTTCTGATCAAAGATGATGAAATCGACGAACTAAGTTTTGGTGTTTTTGATGTTGTTTATTGGGGACATGCAGGAGTTGAACATAAATCTGACACTGCAAAAGGAAATAGCTCTTTTCCTGCTATTAATAATGATATTATATCTAGGATAGATAGCTGTAACGATGTGGAAACCTTACTTAAACTAGAGCAAGAGATTTCCACGATACTTTTGTTCTGCAAATCAAAAATAGAAGCATTGAAACTTCTTAGAAATAATTAGATCCAACTCAGTACTAAAATCGCCATGTATTTATTTAAAAATAAAATCAAGGAGGAACCCCTAATGATTCAAATCCCTCATCATGAGCAGCTTGCATTACGTTCCTACATTTTGTCACTAGCGTCTGGTACTGTTTTCACGACGCAGAATGCAATAACTACTGCGATTGGTACTTTCACAGCAGTGAGACATTCGCCACCGGCTTTATCAATTAACGCTTCGTATGGTAAATTTTGCAAAAACCATCCTAATGTCCGACAAATTGGACGTTGTAAAACTTTAGATGGGTTGGGCCACCCAACAACCACAGCTATATTAGAAAAAATTTAATATTGCCGCTTTAACATTTTTAAATTATATTAAATTTTGCTACTTTATCTCGTATTTTAATACCGACACACATGCTTGACCTCCCATCCGGAGGTCTTTATTTTTCCCTTAGCCAATTCTTCTGGAACCAAATGTACCTCAGCCGCAACAGCCTTGTGTGCTGCATAGTTTCGTTGCACCCCTACTGGAATATACGTATCGCCCTGGTGATTGCCTACCCCGGCTGAAATCTCCCATGACTTATCCAAATTAATCTTCAGCACATCCACCTTGTAGTCCCTATCATCCTTAACTACCACAGTGCGGTCAGTTTTCTCCAGTGCAGATGGCGGTAACGTTTTGTCCTCAGAATTAATTCGCTCCGCTACCTGCTCGGCAGCTGCCTCAAGATTCGGTGCTTGCACCGTAAAACTAGCAGCAGGCGGCCTACGTTTTTCCTGTTCGTAAGCCGCCTGCAACTCAATGGCATTTGTTTGCGATATATGAAGCTCCATGGCTAAGAAATCCATTCTTTGCAATTGCTCCTGTTGTAAAACCACTGCTCGCTGGTTGCGTTCTTCCGCTTGCTTAGTACGTTGCCACAGCCACGCAAATAAAACGCTATATATAATGAAGGAAACTAATAATATTGCCAAAAATTTCTTCTGTTCCTTGAGCCATTGAACCATCATTCCCATGCCCCTATGGAAGCAACATAATCCGTGACAGCCCGGGCAATCGCTCTCGCATAGCGATCTTGCCAAGTACCATCCGCCAACAACGCAGCCTCCTCATCATTTGAGATAAATGCCATCTCTATGAGGCAAGCGGGCGCTTCCGTATGCACCAAAACATAAAAACGAGATTCTTTATCTGGATCACCATCAGCATAATCAGTTCTACCCACTCTGTCCGGAAATTCATCGGCAATTTGCTGATACAAGCAGGTGGCTAACTTATCCCCCTGGGTATCGCCCGGTGATGTCCATACCTCATACCCTTTCGCACTGAAATTCACCGCACTGTTACAGTGAAGCGACACAAATACATCCGCACCCCATCCATTGGCCACATCTGTCCGATAACTCAAGTCATCTGTTTCCGGCTGTTCCCACTCGAAGCGAGTAAGCTTAACCTCATAGCCAACCGCAGTCAGATAGCTCTCAACAAGGCGCGAAATAATAAGTACAACATCGGCCTCCTGCAAACCCGTGGTTTGGTTTACTGCACCTGGATCAACATTCCGACCCGAATGGCCGGGGTCAAGTATTATTCTCATACAGCTTCTCTTCCTTTCTGCTAATCATCTTTTAAAAACCGCTTTTCTTTCCGTAATTGCGTAAGCTTATCCCGCATAAAAACCGGTATATAATTTCCGTACCCCATTCGATCCAGGTTTTCAATAATGCTTAATCCCTCATTACCAAGGTAAGCAAAGATAATCATCGACCTGCAAGTTCCAGTTCCAAATAGGGCAACGTCCACCCAATTGGCTATAATGACTATAATCAGCATAGCAAGTTTACGCTTGATTCCTTCAAAACCTCTTCTGCTCTGAAGAGTTGCTGTATTCCACGCCGCAATTAACCCAGTCACATAATCAAGTGTAATAAAGATAAGAAGAGCGGTAACCAACTTGTCTACCCCACCAATGAGAAAAGAAAATACTGCGCCCACGGCTGAAAATATAGCCATAATACGCAGCTCTGTCTGTGTATATTCGATCATTTTACTCCTCCAATCAAACTAACCCATAAGAACTAAGCGCTGCTTTTAGCGCCCGTACATCATCCGCTAATTCCTCGCATTTGTCTCGGAGTGCCTGCACCTCTATCTGAGAATACTCCGTACCGATAGTAAGACTACCAAATTCATTGTCTGTATTCCCTAAAGTAACCGTTGTCTTCGTGACCGGAGTTGTTCCAAAAAATCCGATCTTAGTCTGCGCAGTGTCTTCCTGTATCCACGTAGTACCCATATAGACCATTGAAGTGAAAGTTGCTTTATCCCAACACCTCATCCCCGTAAACGGTACATAAAATACCCATGACCCACCAACATAATGGGCAAGGTAGCTATCCTTCCCTACCCAAACTCCCGTTGCTCCAGTTCCAACAACATACAGGTTTCCTTCGATCCCTGCAGGCGGGCTGCTTATAGCCATGCTCTCTACTACCGTTTGCACCAATGCATCTAACCGTTGCAAAGCCATGTTATGGGTGATCTCCTTTTGTGCCTGTCCTGATACTAAGTTTGGTAAAGCTAATCTAACCGTACTCATAGTGTCACCTCCTTGACAATTCCTCGTCCCCGGGTGCTACTCATTTGATAAATTCTAACAGCAAGCGAAGCTTGTACAGTTCCGAAATCCAAAACTTGCTCTGCTACCAAATAAGTCACCATTGTTGTTGTTGTTGAAGTCAATGTCCGCTTAACCGTAGAACCAGACATGATATCTATTTCATAACGCTCGCTGCTTTCACTCATTGGTATATCAGCATTATCTAGCCAAGCCCCTCCGCTTCGATCACGTCGTACCCAAATGATGGTTACGTTATTTTCTGCATCTCTGCTGCCAGACACATTACAGACTGACCATGGTTGGTACATACGAGCCATATTGGTAAAGGCTATTTCAACATAACTTTCATCTGTCACCGGTTTGGTAGTGGGCCCAATTTTGTAAGTTCTTGATGAATACCACTCGCTTTGTGGTGCAGGCAAACTTGCAATGCCTAAGGACTTAAGCAATACAAAGCGCTCACCTAGGCTATGGCTGCTGACCTGATCCTCTGTTCCCAAGCGGCCCCGTAGCAATCCACTTAATACATATGTGTTCACTGCCGTGAGCGTAGCCGTCCTAAACTGCACAATTTCGTTACTGATTACTGCCGCATTGTACCCGTTAAGCACGTCCACCGCAGGCCTGGATTCCAAGGTTCCGCTGATCAGTACCACAGTCACCGCATTACCCTCATCCCAAATTTCCGTCGGTCCAACACCAAGCAATGTTGTGGTTGTACCCAACGTAGAAGGGCTGTCTAGCTGCGTCTTTAGTATCCAGGATGCACCGCCATCTTTGGTTTCAAATATATTGGCCCCATAAAAAGGGCTACCGGTTGCTGCCAAATACACAACTGGCTCCGACGTTGTATCGGTTGGCAAACGAGGAATATCCAGAAATTCCACCGTTACTGTTGACGGTGGAATCGGAACTGAAGGTAATATCTCACTATCCGTCGTACGCCCAGTCCGCCGGTAGGTGTTACCACCTACGTCTGTACCTTCGATCTTCAGCACGCCAGAAGCGCCAAAGGTAGTTTTTGTGAGTTGGACTAATCGTCGTCTGCCAGATATATCTACATCCACTAACTCCCCCGGAGCAAGAAAAGCCCACCAGGGACCAAGTGCTGCCGTAAATGAGGAACGCCTTATCCACGACTCATAGAGTTTTTGCTCGGCTAATTCTTTTGCCTGGTTATCGGTAATGACAAAATCCAGGTCAATTTTCTCGGTATTTTCACTGTTGCAGTTTGGACGAATCGCCGCCTGCATTCCGGCCTGATAATCTTTGTCTAGGGATAAGTAAGAAACATTGAGCAGTTTAGGCAATTCCCTGTCATGCTTACGCTCAACCGTATAAAGCTCCTCTTCACCCGCATTACCTTCTTTGGCTCCAAGAAATTCGTGATCAATAGGGTACCGGTTATATTTATCCCGCAGCTGGTACACGATTTGCCCTTTGGTTTCGGCTACGCCAAAATAATAGACCGCCATGAGCTGTTCAATACGCTCACGGTAGGTCTTTTCGGCAGACACACAAAATCCATCCACCTTGATAGTTTCAAATTCATCAGGGAGAACAATATCGTCAATACCTAGCCCTGCTCCCTTAGAAATCTCCTCGATAATATTGTCAAGATAGATCACAGGGCGAATAACTTCAAAGGTAAAATTGGGGATACGGTTACCGAAATCCGTCAAGTCCATATTCTTTATAACAATATAGGCTAAGCCCCGATAAGCGGGAACAGGAAAACTTGTTTCAATACCTTCAATAAACGAATCTGGCTCTTGATCCTCAGTACCATGATAAAGCGTATAGTCGATAGCCGGATTGTCTCCTGTGAATTTATCGGTAACCTCTTTGCCGTCGGCCCACACACGGTTAAAGCCGGAAATTTCTCCTTCACATAAACCAATGGCACACGACACAGTGTAAGAGTATGTAGTCGTTTTCTGACGACCGCCTCCCTTGCCACCGGATGATTCTTTCTTTTTGTGTTCAACGAAGTTAGTGCCCCAAATGATATTTCCGGCAATGCGTAGCGTGCCATAGACCTTGTTAATTGACACTCCATAGGTGGAGCACTGTAGGGCTAGATCAGATAAACGCGCCCCCTGGGCATTGGGAGCCTTAGAACCAAATAGCTGTTGATCTACAAAACCAGCCGCCATAGAAATGACAGCACCCCAAAAGGGATTAGCCGCTGCTATGGTGTTTGCAAGGAGTATAGTCGCCACTAGTCTACCTCTGGTATGCGAAAAACGGCCTGCAAGGAGCGCTGCCATGCGGGACTAAGCGGCATTTCGACAACTTTATGAACATCGGCCCAGGCATGGATGAATCGGCCTTCGCCAGCATAAATGCCTACGTGATTGGAGGTACCACCTAGAAAACGAAAAAGCAGCACGTCTCCGGGCTGCCTGTCCTCCATCGGTATTTTGTCAGCATATTTACTTAGTTCTTCTTGAAGTCGGTTTTCCCGGCCAGGTATCGGCAGCCGGTGATAGTCAGTGTACCTCTCAACTTCTCGTCCAGTAACCTTCAGATAAACGCCACGTACTAAGCCAACACAATCTGTGGCAACGCCCTTAAGGGATGCTTGATGCTGCCACTTAGTACCTATCCATTCTCTCGCTTCGATTACAATCCTGTCTCCAATCAGGTTATCTCCCCCTATCCTCTACTGGCATTGTCTCCTGCTGCGACTACATTTGCGTCTCCTTTCACCGGATAACTGGCCAAATAGTCATTGCCCGGTACCATGGGCTCGCCTCGGAAATTCAGTCGGTTATTAAACCGATTGATACAGGTCGAGTAATTGCGATCACAACCTGCAACCATAGTAAACGTATCTCCCACCTGTGGCTGCCAGATTGTTGGTAAATACACTTCAATCGTGCCATCAGCCGCAAATGCTTTGGTCTCGGAGGTTGTATGGAGGTTAGCGCCGCTTGTCCAAGTGATATTGCCATAGTCGTAGAACCCGACGTCTGCTACTACGTTGGTCGCAAATTGTGTATCGCCATAGACTACCGTTATTGTGCCTGTCGTTGTGTAATTTGCCAAGTTAACGCCGCATTTTGTATCACCAAGCGTTGCCCGGCAGGTCTTTTGATAAACTGCGCCTGCCTTTTGCTGGTAAGCCTCAGTCAACCCCCTAATCTCCGCAGTAAAGCCTGTCTTGCCATAACTGATGCGCCCAATGTTCCCCCGCCTTAGTATGAGCTTGGGGTCGTTGATATTCTTCCAATTAACAAGGTAGATCGTCACACGAGCGAAGTCGTAAACTCCACCCGCCAGTTCATCCTCCGTAATCCGATCTGAACTTAAAATGCCGTCCACATCGAGGTTATCTACGGCAAGGCTGTCCGTCGTGTCCACTGCTGTCGGAGTAAAGCCGGTAGCGGCTTCATAAATAACACCGTCAAATGTCAAATCCTGATCATGACTGGTAAACCCATAGGTTATACCATCAGTCCGGTCAACCCGCCAGCAATAGGCAGCGGTGACTACGTCCTCTGTCATCCATGGATACGGGTGCGGATCGACAAGTGCTTGGGCATAGCAATCGGCAATTTCTACGTTAAAAGCGGGAATACACTGTGCATATAGGTCAGCTAACGCTACGGGATTAAGCTGTTCGTCTGTCGTTAATGCTTGGACATAGAGTTGGGCTACTGCTAGGTTTGTTTCCATATAGCTTTGCGCATACAGCTGGGGTACTTTTGCATTGACCATTCCTCAATCCCCCTTTTACGCTTTTGCTTTTAGCCCAATTTGCGCACTATTAAATTGCACTGGTGACCATGTGCCGTCAAATTGCATGGATTTTATCCCTAGTGATGTCGGGAGAGAACCTTGCATGACAAAACTATCGCTACCGATTTGCAGTATCCACTCCGCATTTGGTAAGGATGTACCGGCAAGCGCTCTTGCCGTAACTTTAACCGACTTGACTCCGGTGCATGTAAAGGGAATATCCCCAATATGGCAGAGCATGGCGTCATTTTCACTGGCCAGCTCGGCATAACGAACGCCTTCCACAAAATCTTTTCTTGCCAATCGGTCGACGGCTATGGACTGGTTATAGGCCAAGGATGGGTTGGCAACCTCGTACTGAGCATATATGGCTTCGCAATAGGTCGTGCTTCCTACAATATATGTAAGCTCTGCTATACCGACAAAACCATTACCCGTATAATAGTAAGCCCCGGAAAAGTTGCGTCCGTTATAATCAATGGTGTTACTCGGAAAATAGCCTGCTTTTAGTTGGGCGCTTTCGGCAAAGATGGCAAGGTATTCCCCGGCCACCACAGTCCAATTGTCAGGGAAATCAATCCCTGCCGTAAAGGCGTTAATGCCAGTTGCCCCAACGGTAATTTGACTTGACACAAGCCTGCGCGCATGTTTCGTTGCAGTAGTTTGATTGCGAGTACAGATTCCCAGATACACAGTTCCCGTCGTATTAAAATTGGCTACGACAGTTTTAACAGTACCGGCAGCCGCGAAAGGCATACCAACAATATAGGTTCGTCCAACGGTTAATGTGCTGTCAGCTCCTGCTGCCCGGTTACCAACAAAGTCATAATATTTTGTTGGGGAAACATCGCCAGCGCCTGTCAATGGAACTATGACAGGCCTTTTGTTTCCTACCCGTCCTGCTGTCGTATACACAAAGTCAGAGTAGTAGATGGTTGGGGAATAGGATAATGATGATCCGTATCCGTAGGATATTCCCCAGATTAAATCAGTGCTTGCTCCCGTATTCCCGGTAAAATCAACAACACGTTCACCGTTTTTCCATACTTGAAAAATCCCCGTAACTGCGTCTAGTTTGAGTCGTACCTCTAGCTGAAATCCGGTGTCGGTTGACCAGGTAAAGGTTCCTTTGCTGCTGCCGCTAACATAGGCGGTGGCAATCTGAGTTGGCATATCTAAGAAGATATAGGCTAATTCGGTTGTGCCATCACTTTTTCGTAAGCTGATCAATTTGGTTGTTCCCTGCAGGGTTGTGGTGGATTTAACATTAATAAATTGCGAAAAATAGCCTTCAGCCACCGGTTCTGGCAGTACGTTCCGCATATATTGGTTCTGCCCACTTACCGATACGGCGAAATAAGGCGAGGTTCTGGAGCGCGAGCTATCCTTTTCCTGCAATATCTTTAAACCATCACTGATTGTTGTCATCTCTTCCAAAAGTCCGACTGAATACCAGGTAAATGCCATCATATTCCTCCTTTAATCTCAACTACTGTGATCCCATTCCAGGAATAACAGTCCCAGTTATCCAAATTTATGGGCATTGAATCCGTATCGAACCGGCATGGAACGTCAAATTCATAATCGGCGCTAACGATACCGATCGGAACGTCAACAAAAGTAATTCTTCCGGTGACATAGTCTACACTGTAGCCAGTTGTCTGCGGCACCCCATCAACATACACCTTGACCGTTCCCTGTACCGGCTTTTTGATTGTCCGGACATCGGTATAGCCATACGCATCGACATAGGTTTTTTGTAACTGATAAACTAGTGGAGCCCCCTTTATGGCAGGCACACAAATCTGACTTACTGCTTGAAAATCGGACCAGTCCTTAAACCTAAAACCATAGGCTTTCCCCTTTCTTGCCCGAAAAAATGCAATTAGAATTTTTAGCTGAGCCTGATTCTTTACGCCGTGAGCAACGTTGTAGCTGCAGCGGGACTGAGCCCAGTTTTGGTTTCGCTGCTCGCCGCCACTAGACGTAGTAACGACCCCGGTAGAAAACCCGGGGCCGCCTGTTGAGCCATAGGATATGTCTGGTGGAAACTGCACTTCGTGAAAGTTACTCATAAATTCCGTCTTCCTTGCGCCAGAGCCATGTTCATGCTGGCCAATATCTGGCCTTGCGACTGCCGGAAGGAATGGGCGTCAGGTGTGTTTATATTCATGACGATTGTTGGCACTCCACCAGACATCATGCGCTGGGTATCTTGCGAGTTGTATACCCGGCCACCACGATTAAAATTAATGAGTTCTGGACCTCTTTCACCGACCAAGGCTAAGCCGCCATTGTAATTTCCGCCAAGCGCAAATTTGGGTACGCTGACCTTCGGCTTGGTATAGCGATTGGACGAACCTGCCGCACTGCCTGCGCCCACCCCGCTGAAAGCGCTGCCGAAAACCGACATTACGATGCGACTGGCCAACCACTCAGCCGCTATATCGGCAATAATCTTAATCATCTTTGTGCCCAAATCACTCCACGCTTCGCCGATTGATTTCGTGCCAGTGATCACATCGGAAAATACGCCTTTGAGACCGTCATACATGCCATTGGTATACTGAGCCATGTAGCTCATGGAGGTACGATGTGCATCTTGCCATATCTTATAGTAGCTATCAATATATTCTTGTTTTCCAGCAAGCTCCTGAGCTAGTAGGGCCTGCTCGCCAGTTAATAACTCCTGGAATCTTTCGATATCGCCCTCGGCGCGGGCTTGATCCAGGTCTTCCTGGAATTTCACCCGCTCGTAATGCAGGTCTTTTAGCTTTTGGTTTTTCTCTTGCTCAATGGCTACCTGCTCTGCCGCTGCTTGCTTACTAAACATGACCCTACCGGACTCAGTGATTTCAAATTGTACCCCATTTGCGATCCACGCCTCACGAAACACGGCTTGCTGCTCTTTGGTAGCAACCGCATATTCTGTCTCCCAATCACGGTACTTGCGACGAATGGTGTCAAGCTGAGTTGTCACATCTGTTTCTATATCAAACTTCTGTTTATCAACACCGGTTAAGCCGATAGCCCCAAGCTTTGTTTGTAAGGCTCGCGCCGAATCTGCAGCCTGATCCCAGATGCTGTTCCGCTTTTTTTGTTCATCAGCCATGATCTTGCGACGTCGAACAGAATAGGTGGCCTCCAGCCGTTCCGAATCACGCTGGTAGTTTTCGTTGGCGGCCATCGTTTCTTTCAAAGCCTCCATTTGCTGTGAATGCCAGAGTTCTAATTGTTCCAGCTCTGTTTTTGTAGTCTGTACCCATTGATCTTCAATAGATTTACTGACCTCACTGGCCTTTTTCGCAATTTTGTCCCACTCATTGCCTGTAGCACCAGTGCCGCCCCCTACACCGCTTGGCGCACCTCCCGTATTGGCAGTGTTGGTACCTGTTAAGCCGGTAAAGGTTGTGTTTAACTGGGCGGCACTGTCTTTTATCTCTTGCGCGCCACCAACCAGTTTTTCTTTCACACCCTCAAAGGCGGTGTTTATTCCTTCTGTTGCTGCCTGTACACGCAGCGCAGCCTCGGCAGCCTCGGCGGCCTCGCCGCTGGCACCGGCTGCCCCCTGCGAAATATCACTCAGCCAACCAGCCGCCGCTTCTTGCAGTCCGCCACCAAAGAGCCTGAGTAACGGTGTGACAGCGGATAGCACACTCTCTACACCGCCAAATACCAGGGCTTTTAACTCGGCCCATTTTTGCTGCGTGTAAGCCACAGCGGCTGTCCAGGTGTTGGCAAACAATCCACCTAGTGGCTCCCAAGCCTGCCAAATAACCCAGGCCACTGCTCCTAAAGCAGCTCCGTAAGCAATGAAGGGAGCTAATGGAACTAAGGCGGTCCACAAGGCAGTACCAAAAGCAATAATAGCCGGAATGGCTGCTCCTGCGAGCGCTCCGGCTACTACAAAAATTGCTAATGATAATTCTTTGGGAATCAGATCGCGAAGCGCAGCCTGAATTCCGTTATTTTTGACATAGGCCGCAAACTGGTCGAGTGCTTCCGTCATGGCTTTCATTCTTGTTTTGAGATCGAGCGCAGCAATGATTTTGTCACCCATTTCTCTCATTACAGAAGAAACGTTGTCCTTTATGGTTGAAAAAAGCCCTGGTATTTCTTGCGACAAGCCCTCCATGCCGCCTTTAAAACGGCTCTGCATGCCCATCAGTACAGCATTGATGCCCGTGGTGCTATTGATGGCACCTTGTTCAGCCATTTTCATCGCGGTTGGAATATCTGTCCCAATAGCATCGGCCAAAAACTTCCAGGCGGGAACCCCGGCCTCAGCCAGTTGCAGCATTTCTTCTCCCGAAACCTTGCCCTTGGCCTGCATCTGTCCGATAGCAAGCGTCATACGGTCTATGCCTTCTTGTCCTATGCCAAGCATAGCGGCAGCATCACCAATGGCCGCCATCATGGGAATAATATCTTGTGCAGCAAAACCAAACGCTAATAGCTTTTTTGAGGAACTGACAAGTCCGGGTAGTTCAAAAGGGGTTTGTGCAGCAAATTTTGCTAAGTTACTTAGGAATTTTTCGGCCTGCACACTATCGCCAATTAAGGTAGTAAAGGCTCTCTTGTTGGCCTGCATATCACCAGCCATCTTGATGCTGGCAAGACCCAATGCCCCCATAGCGGCAGCGGCTGCAGCAAACCCGGAGACGATGTTTTCCGACATTTCCAGGGCTTCTGAACCCAGGCCTTTACGCATAGCCCTTTTTGTACTTTCCCATTTTTTCAGGAAGTCGGAATTGTCGCCCCCGATGAAGATGGTCATGGAAGCATTTCCGGCCATGGTATCACCCCACTTTCGCTATCAGTTCTGCCAGTTCTACTTTCACTTGTTCCGGTGTCTTATCAGTGCTTTTTTTCTTGGCTGGTTCAATGCCTAAAAGCATGTCCACGTTAACTGGTCGTTTCAGTTCGTAATTGGTGCAAGTATTGATGATAGGGGCGACAAGTTGTGCGGCTGCACGCTGTTTTTGCGCTGTTCGCCAGAGATACCCATCAATCATCTGCTGGAATTCTCCGGGCGTCAGTCTCCCGAACTTCCAGGGTGTAAGGGCCAACGCCCCGTAGGCCATTGGCTCCATGCACGCAATCCACTCCGCTACCGTGGTTATTGTCCGTTTCCCAAGTCACCTGGCTCCGCTGTTTCTTCTGCTGTTTCGCTTTCCTCACCCATGATCTTGGATTTGCGGACAGCATCGCCGATTTTACCTGCAAGGCTTTCGACGCTGCCACCTGTCTCCATGTAGTCTTGCATCATGAGGCCTACCCGCTGTAGGGTTAGTCCTTTTTCCGCATGTTTTAGTCCACCCCATAAAAGTATGCGAATGGCAGAAAATCCCGCGGCCATTGGGTTACCCAATACATATAGCAGGGATTTGCCACCCATTAGTTCTTCCATATCTGCTGCGGCGTTAATGTCATAGCGGAGCTTGCGCTCTTTGCCGCCAATTGTAAGATACACTGGTCCTGTCATGAAACTTCCTCCTTCTATTTCTGTAAACATTAAAATGAGCGCACAGCTTATTTGCCATGCGCTCTACGTTATATCGGGGCTACTCCCGGAGTTGTATCTGTCGAGATCGGTACAGCGGTAAGACCCGCACACGTTCCGTTGGCAATCGCTATATTGAGTGTCGCGTCATTGGCCGCTGCCACTTTTTTCGTCAGCATAACTACTGCACCCACACCGCTGACGTCAAACATCGCATTAATTGAGCTATCCAACGCTAATGCTTCGCGTGCTTTTTGGACCACCACAGCAGCAGAATCATTTAGTGCCACAACCACACTAACGGCTTTCGGTGATCCGGTCATTCCTGCAGCGGTAATGGTAAAGGTCGCATTGCCTGCGGTCGTAACTGTTCCGGCTGCAGTTACCGTTTCTACCTGTTTCGTTCCATTTACTTCTTCCGGTGCGCCGCTACCATCGAGTTTAATTTTGTAGGTCGCCACATCATCGTGCGGTGCTTCTTCGGATAGATCTGTAATGGCTGCATAACCTTGAAACTTGCTGCCGTCTTTACGTACGTAGCGGATGTGGACTAATGAGCGGTTATAAAAGGACGATAGCAAATGCTGTCGTCCCGCTTCTATTGTTAAACCTGCCGAGTCGGTCAGCATAACCGCATCGGCATCAATACTCCAACTAAGGAGACCGGGAACACTGGTTGTCCAAGCCCCGGACATTTTGTTGCTGGCATCAATCATAGCTGCTGTCATACTGAGCGTAGCGCCGCGCTGGCCGCCTATGGTAACCCATACAGGGCTTTCCGCAGTGCCAGTGTTAACTTTGAGTAGAAAATCTACGCCATCACTTGGGATTAAAGGCATTTCATCACTCCCTGGTGTCAATTATTGTGAATTTAAATAGTATCGTAGCTTCGCGGTGCGACTCAAAACGCTCTACTGAATGGTTGTCGACAGTCGCCAGCACCACCTGCCAAGCGTCGCTCAGTTCTAATAACGGCTGATGCATGGCAGCAATAGCGACATCTGCTAGTTCCGCTACTTCCTTGTCGCCTTGGTACTCACTGATGATTTTTATCGTGGCCGTTACTACTGCGCCCGATATTGTTTTGGTGGTCCAGCTTTGGGCTACTGTATCAGTGAGCACTACATAGGGGGCTTTTTTGCCTGCGGGTACATGATCGTAAACTGACACCGTCAGGGTGTTTTTTAGTCTGTCATAGATTGCTTTGTTTAAAGGTGATACGGGTGAACGTTTCATCAGTTAACTTCTCGCCGGACGGTAGCACGGATCTTGGCCTCAATGCCAGGCACTAATTCCTTACGTGCTCTTTCGGCAAAACGTTTGGCTTTCACGCCGCGCTTGGTACCATATTCCTGGAGTGGCGCGTGAGGTGCTTTGGCCCGCACCATCCTTGAAATACCGTATTTTCCCTTGCGGGTAACAATGCTTTTGCGCAGTTGACCACTTTTCTTAGGAGCCAACGCTTGCTCGCGTTGCCGGATTTCCCGAGATCCAAGCTCTACCTCTTTTTCGATAGCTTGACTGACGTTACCGGAGATTAAATCACCGAATCGTAGGCATTTATCAATACCGGTAACTTTAATCGTTGGCTTCATCGGCTACTACCTCCCGGCACTCAAGTCTAAGATAGGCTTTTTTCTCTTCTTCGTTGATCGGTGGTCCAAACTGCTCAAAAGTCCGGCTGCCGTATTGGATGCGGTCGGTTACAGCCACATCACTGCGGTATCGAATGGTAATACGATGCAAAAGATCAGGTGCAAGTTGCTCGTATTGGTCAGTTGTTTTAGTTGTGACTGTCATAAGCTTGGCCCAGACAGTGGCACGAACTGTATAAGTTGTTTCGTAGCCGCCTTGCTCATCAGGTACTTTGGTTTCCTGAAGCAGCGTGATGCGGCAATTGAGTTCTCCTGGGTTCATGATGTTCACCTACCACAAATGTGCGCGATATGGTGAAAGGAGTGTGTACACAACTTGGGGAATTGCTTCACCTATGCGCTGCTCATAGAAGTGGGCCACCAGAATGAGGATGGCTTGTTTGACAGGTAACGGAAGTTCTGTGCCTAAGGCCGTTTGCAGGTAATCTCCGCAATGGGCAGCTGCCACTGAAATTAAACTGGCGAGAAGGGTATCTTCCTCCTCGCCATCAATTCGTAAATATTCTTTTGCGTCTGCTACGGTGACTAGCAAATTATCCATGGGGCTTGTCCATAAGACCAGCGGCTTGTAGCTTTGCTATCAGTTCATTAAAATTGCTTTTTAGTTCGGCAATAGTAGTAGCATCACTCTTTTCTTGTTCAACAGCCCTGCTAAGTGGGATACCGCAAAGGGTAAGCTCACCCTCCACTTTGATTTCTAAGGTACCGCTAACCACCCATTTGTCTCCGCCTTGTTCTGCATAGTTTTTAATTGTCATGCTTGTTCACCTACGACGCTTTCATCTGGATCACTTTGATGGCTTCCGGTAATATGAGTTTGCCATCCACACGCTGGGTGGCTTTGAAACCAACTTGTCCGGTTACGGCGTAGAGCTCATTGAGGCGTTGGAAGCTTCGGCCCTGGCGGTCGGCTACCCAGTAGTAGCTGAAATCACCAAAAGCAATTGTTTTAGCGCCAATAGCAATTGCCGGAACATAGGCCGAGGTTTTTACAGGACGGCTAAAGATAGTATCCGGTTCGCCTGCTGTAACCGAGGGCTGCCAGAGGTATTGGCCGTTACCATCTTTGAGTTTACGGATAGCTTTGACGGTGGCATCATTAGTGACAAAAACGGCGTTTTTGCGATAGGGGGATTTTAGGGAGTAATATAAGTCCATGATTTCATCAAAGGTAAGGGCTGTAGCACTGGCCGTTGTAACCCCTACACCAGCACCACCTGTAGCATTGAAAATGCCGGTCGGTTTGCCGGAGCCGTCGCCAACAAAGAAGGCTTCCTCTTCCTTTGCTCCAATGCGGCGTGCAAACTCTTTGGCGATATATTGCTCCAGATTAAACACACTGTCATTTATGAGCTCTTCCGAGATCTTAAGAACTGTGGCTAATTTATATACACCAATCGAGACTTGGCCGAAGGCATCGTCAGATTCAGGAATGACGCCTTCTTCCTCAACCCAGGAGGCAGTGCCTTTAGATGCTACCACTGGGATTTTCTTATCCCCGGAAGAAGTGGTAATGACTCTGGCTAACTGACGGAAGATGTTTTCTTCCTCCAAAGCTTGAATGAGCGTGCGTTCAAACTCGTCTGGTACTAAGTAGCCTCCTTCACTGTCAGTGCCTACCTGTAATGCATTTTGTACGTCAAATATGTTTTTGCTTTTCATGGCTTTCCAAAAGGCGCGATTGTAGTCGTTGGAAGCTCGACCTGTTTTTTCGGTCTCTGTCTGCTGATTCGGTTTGTTGGTGATAGCGACAGTAGTTGCCTTGGATAGTTCCAAATCTAGAACCGCTTGTCTTTCCAGTCGGTCAATCTCTTTGCCCAGGTTCACCACGTCGCCTTCCATACTCTCATAGGTAGCCGTGTCTTCGGTAGATAGTAGACCGTTTTCATTTCGCCTGGAATCTAAAAAAGCTTTGGTATTATCCCAAAGCTTGGCGCGTTTTTCGCGGAGTTCTAAAATTTTATTCATATGTTTTCTCCTCCCTATTTCAGCAAGTTCAGTCTGGTGAGTAACTCTTGATGGGGTGTGCCTAACGGCTGCGCTGTTGGTTCTTGGTTTTTCTTTGGCAGCTTGCGCCGTAGGGCGTTGGTGACGGTGATTTTGTCAAAAATAAAACCCTCTGCCGCTTCCCCTTGTTCGGGAGCGTAGAGGATTTTATCGGCAAAGCCTAGTTCCACTGCTTTTTGGGCACTAAACCAAGTTTCCGCATCCATCATGTTTGATATTTTGGCACGCGATAAACCAGTTCGTTGTTCATATGCATTAATAATGCCTTCTTTGACTTCACTGAGCATTTTAATGCCACTTTGAAAATCGGCGGCTTCACCAAAGATCATGGTGGCCGGGTTATGAATCATCATCATGGCAACAGGTGACATGTAGATTTCGTCACCGGCCATGGCAATAACGGAAGCGGCGCTGGCCGCAAGACCATCAATCTGGACGGTGACTTTTCCGTCATACTCCTTGAGCATGGTGTAAATCTGGCTGGCGGCAAAGACATCGCCGCCGGGAGAGTTGAGCCAAACCGAGATATCACCTGCAGTTGCCGTCAGCTCTGCCTTGAATTTCTTCGGGGTAATGTCATCATCAAACCAGCTATCTTGGGCGATATATCCGTCGAAGTAGAGGGACCTGCTACCTTCGTTTTTCACCCAGTTCCAGAACTTCTTCATTTGTTTTCCTCCAATCCATTTGTATTTTTCTTAGCAAAGGCTCCCGCATCGGCAAGCTTGGTCATGTTGCCATTTATGAGGTATAAGTCCCCGCCTAATTCCGCTGGTATTTGGTTCAGGTTTTCAAGCTCACGAATGTCATTGCTGGATAGCCAGCCATTTTGTCGGCCTACGGCGTACCCATTCATTCGGCTTTGGTAGTCGCCTCGAAGGAGTCCGTCCACATTGAATTTAACAAAGTACTGCCTCTTTTCACTTTCACTAAATAGGGCTCTTTGCATGGCCTGCTCCCAGCGCACTACCCAAGGGTCCAAAGTATACATGACAAATTCTAAGGACTGCTGCTCAATGTTGGAAAAACTGGATTTCTCCAGATCACCGATCATGTGGGGCGGAATGCGATAGATTCGGGCAATCTCATTGATTTGGAATTTGCGCGTTTCCAAAAACTGTGCCTGCTCCGGAGGTATACCGATGCTTTGAAATTTCATACCTTCTTCCAATACGGCAACCCGATGCGCATTGGTGCTGCCTTGATACACGGCATTCCAGCTGTCTCTGACTCTTGCCGGGTCTTTTACGACTCCGGGATGCTCTAGAACGCCGCCGGGGTTAGCCCCGTTCGCGAAGAATTTAGCGCCATATTCTTCGGTAGCGATTGCCATGCCGATGGCATTTTTCGCCATGGCAATCGGGGAATAGCCAAGGAGGCCGTCAAATCCGAGGCCTGGGATATGTAGGACTTCATAGCTTCTTAAGAAATGGCTTTGGCCGTCTTTATCGTATTGGTAGTAGAGTTGACCTTGGTCGTTTCGATTGACGGTCATTTTATTTGGTAGCAGCGGATAAAGAGCTACCACTCTGCCACGACCGTCGCGGATGATTTGGGCATAGGCGTTGCCCCATAACAAAAGATGACCCATCAGTGTTTCTCGTAACACAAATGAAGTCATCTCAGGGTTTGGTTCACTATGAAGGAGATAGTATATGGGATGTTCGATTGCCTTCTTTTTGCCGCTTAATGTGTATCTATACGTATGAAATGGCAGAGAAGCAATGGTTTCTGCTAATATTCTAACGCAGGCATAGACCGCTGTAGTTTGCAACGCTGTCTTTTCATTAACCGTCTTACCACTGGAACTTGTACCGAAGAAAAAGCTATGTGGGCTAAACCACGAACTGTTTTTCGGGCTGCCTCTGGTTTGAAAAAAGCGTAATATATATGGGATTTTCATGAGTCACCTCCTAAAAATGAGCATGAAAAAAGCACCTGTAATTGAATACAGATGCTTTTAAAAACCACAATAATTTTATATGAAGACATTATTATCCAATGCCATTTTTAACTGAGTAATATCATAATCCGTTTTATTTAGCAAATCAATGTTTAAAAGATTCTGATATGCATAATGACCTTTTATTAGCACTGTAGTAGCATACATCATGCACTGTAATTGTTTTAATATTTCAACAATCTTTTGATAATTGGGCGTAATTTTGACATCTAAATTATTATGTAATAACTGGCTGTAATAAGAATCAAGTTCTGATAAATTTCTATTAAACTCAGTTATTACTTGATAGTTTGCATCCAAGAACTTATTTGCTTGACCTAATAAATAGTATCTAGTCTTTCGATTACATACTGTCAGATTAAAAGAAGTTTTAACATTTTGTTCATCTACTACATATTGCTCATTACCTACTGATCGATTATTGAGATAATTTACATAATAATGGTACTTCGATTGATGTACTATAAAATTCAGTATATCAGCGTACTTTTCAAACGAAGATCTCAAAATACAATATAGTGGTCTTAAAGAAAAATGGTTTATATTTATCATATTACTGACTAAAAAAGTAATTGTTTGATAGTCCTCAGAAAGTCCATTATATAGCCAAAAACAATAATCTTGAGCTAGTGGATAAGATACCCCATTGGGAGCAACCATATTTACATTATAAGAATGAATTTTTATATTGTCCAAATTATTATGTACCTGGCTTATTAACCATTTTATGTTTTGATTAATTTGCATCATAATCCCCCTCTTTTTTCGTACTGCGTAAAAAACGTTCTCTGTACTCATCAATCTTTTCAGATACTTCATCCCATATAGAAACGGTATTCGTTGTTTTATCAATCGTAAATACCTTTCCATACGAGCGTTGATTATCATACTTCATTTGGTTGAAATTCGCAGCAAATTGTTCAACATAGTTTTGCGGATTATTTATATCTGTACATTTTAGTTCCAACATATTATACTCGATAACGTCATTCTCATTTTGTAATTGCAAAAAGGCACTTATAATTTTATGTGGTACTAATTCACGATTAAAAGACCATTTATGAATTTTATTACGTGCTTTTGCATAATATTTTTCCTCCGCAAATTCCGGCTCATTGTCATTATCACTATATCCTATAATTTTTTTCGAGGCTTCAGCGAATGTGTTGGACACATATACTCGCATCATTTTTTCAAGAACTTCAGCATCCAATTCACCCTTAACTTTAAGTGCTAATTTAAACATACGTAACGTCTCAGAGTCAAGTTCTACTTCAAATTGCTCAAAATGACCTATTCTAACTTTGATTTTATCTATATCTTCCACCTCATCCCCTCCTATAAGTAAAATATCATACTAATAGTTATTTTTCAATACTTTTTTACTTAATAAATACTTATTTTGTTCTTTTTTACTAAATTCTAGAGAACCAGTATCCCCCGCTCATCATACACACTAGCCTTGTTCACATTTCGTATCGCCCGATCCAATGCCATAATGAGAGCCACTGCACCGTCAATACGCTCGGTGCTTTTTTCTTTGTCGGGTTTTATGTTTCCAGCTGGATCTGTTTTGACGTAGATATTATCCATCATCCAGCGAAGCACCGGGTTACCCCCATGAGCTATATTTTTCTCTAAGGTAAGCTTCATTAGCTCCTTTGATGCGGGAGACATATCCTTATAGCCTTGTCCAAAAGGTATGACGGTAAAACCCATACCTTCTAGATTTTGCACCATCTGCACAGCCCCCCAGCGGTCAAAGGCAATTTCTTTGATGTTATACAGGATATTAAGCTCTTCGATAAAGGCTTCAATAAAGCCATAATGAACAACATTTCCTTCAGTCGTTTTGATATATCCCTGTTGCTGCCAAATATCGTAAGGCACATGGTCGCGTCGAACCCTGGTTGCCAGGTTATTTTCTGGAATCCAAAAGTATGGAAGTACAATGAATTTTTCGGCTTCATCGCGTGGCGGAAACACCAGTACAAAGGCTGTGATATCTGTGGTGCTAGATAAATCAAGACCACCATAGCACACTCTACCTCGCAAGCGTTCTTGGGCGATGGCAAAACCACACTCATCCCAGCGGTCCATCTGCATCCAGCGAATGGATTGTTTTACCCACTGGTTGAGTCGTAGTTGCCGAAATAGGTTTTCCTCGGCTACGTTTTCTTTGGCGCTTTGAAAAGCGGTTCTGACTTTTTCTATATCAATGGTATAGCCAAGTGACGGATTGGCTTTATACCAGTTTTCTTCTTTCGCCCAATCATCGGTTTCTGCTATACCGTAAATGGCCGGATAAAAGGTCTGGTCTATTTTTCTACCCGATAAGACATCTGTTGCTTTTTGATGTACTTCATAGCAAATGGAGTTTCTGTCATTGCCAGCGGTGGTAATGAGGAAAAATAGCGGTTGCGTTCTTGCGTCCCCGGAGCCTTTGGTCATGACGTCATAGAGGTTGCGGTTGGGCTGGGCGTGTAGTTCGTCAAATACTACAGCATGGACATTTAAACCGTGCTTTGTATATGCTTCTGCTGATAGAACTTGGTAGAAACTATTAGTCGGTTGGTAAACTAAGCGTTTTACCGACATGATGGGCTTAATCCGCTTTTTAAGTGCAGGACACTGGTCCACCATGTCAACGGCTACGTCAAATACGATGGAAGCCTGCTGCCGATCGGAAGCACAACCATACACCTCGGCTCCCCACTCGTTGTCTCCGCAGGTCATGAGGAGCGCCACCGCTGCGGCAAGCTCGCTTTTTCCGTTTTTTTTGGGAATTTCAACATAAGCCGTGTTATATTGCCGGTAACCATTTTCTTTCACGTTTCCAAAGATATCTCGAATAATTGTATCTTGCCATGGTAAAAGTTCAAAAGGTACGCCACGCCACTGTCCTTTGGTGTGTTTTAAGCAATTGATAAAACTAACTGCATGCTGAGCTTTTGCCTCATCATACACTCTTCTTACCCCCGCTTAGTAAAATCAGCTCCATTGGATCAATAGCATCCTGTCGGCCCACATCCGAGACAATTCGACTCCGGGCTGATGGGGTTAATCCAAACTGTTCGCAAAGCTTATTCATGATTTTTAAGTAGGTCTGGGCGATAGATACCTGTGGTACTTGCTGCCAATAGCCAGATGGAGTTTTAACAATCGTGCCATGCTTACTGATAAATTCTTCGGCTTCCTTCCACCGGGCATACGCCTGGCAATATCCAGCGAAGGCCGTCATATCAACATTTGTTAACAGTCCTAAATTTTCTAGCTGTTTGGTCAATCGACGCCATTCTTTCTTGGCCTCGTTATCAAGCCAACTTGGACATTTCGGTGCTTTTTTTGCCGGTGTAGGCTCATTGGTATTAAGCTGTCGTTTGCCGGGATTTCCTTCGAGTATTTTTAAAGCTGTTGGCTTTGGCTTTCTTCCTTTTTGTGCCATAGGTATCACCTCCTTTGCAAATAAAAAGAAGCCTACTTTTTTGTAAGCTCCTTAAGGTTTCTTAACGTCTATTGCAATCTTATAAAGTTATCGTTTTTAGTTTAGCAATCCGCTGCTCGTCAGTTTCATGTGGAGATGTCAAAATAAACGTCATTTTAATAATATTTTCGACCGGAGTTTTTTCTTTTAATGTTTCTAAGGTGGTCTTTACCTGTTTAGTTTCTAAGGCCGCTTGCGATTTTTTGCCCATAGCTACAATAAATCGAGGTTTAAATAGCTCGATTTGTTGAGCTAGATATATTGAACAGTTTTCAAATATTGATTTAGGAAGACTTTTGCTTCCTGTGCTACTTTTATTCCACCGACAATTAATGGCATCCGCTAAATAATACCCTTTATTTTTGAAATCTTCCAGGGTATCTACACAACCCAAACCAGCACAATTAATGTATTTGAATAGTTTACTTCTAAAATCGCCATTTGGGCCCGATAAGTCGTAGAAAAAACCATTTCCCACCTTAGGTGGTGATTCAGCGACAAACATAATATTAATTCTAGCTTGTTTCGGATAGTCATAATTAAGGCCAATCTCTTTGTGCCCAACACATAGCCCTTTGCCAGCATATCCACTACAAATTTGGCATGTTAGTACTGCATTTTTTATAGCCTCTGCCTTGCTTGAATCCATTCTGCTCACCCCACAATAAATTTATGATAACTCAGCCTTAGTATTTGTCAAAGCTTCGTTTAACGGAACTGCGTCGATTCCATTATCCTGATAACCTTGACGAATTACCTCAAAGTAATATTCACTGGGAATTGCAGGCATAGTTTCATATTGCTTGGCCATAACATACAGCATGGCTTCTTGTTCTCCGGTAGGCGTAGTAATGGAAACTACTTCTTTTCCATACAGTCTTGGGTAGCCCTCATAGCGATCTAGTTCACGCTCACATTCTTCCGTAATTGCCCAAAGCACAACCGGAGCCTTACCCGCAACACTTCTTTCCACATTAGCCACTCCGGTCTGTTTTCCCCGGAAGGTAAGTTTATATCCCTGAAGCTCCCCTTTGCCAATAACCTTTGCCTTAGGGCATCTTTTCTTCATTTGCATAAGATTCATATTACTGCCATAGGCAGCATAAATTTTCGTTTCCATCAGTTTTCTCCTTCATACATTCTGTCAAATATATGAAAGCCAACAAGGGGCTGTTGCCCCTTGCGGCCTATCTTTCATTTCAGGCGACATTCCGCCAAGCTGAGTTTCCACTAAGATTTCTCAAAAAATGGAGCCTGCAGGTTTCGAACTCCTTACCAATCAATCCAAGGCGTAGCATCCAGCAGCGGAAGGTGTACTTTTCGTTATCGGTGGTTGTTCGTTTAGCGCTTGCCGATTTTTGCGTTAAGGCCTGGTGGCTCAAGGCTAAGCAAAATTGTATGTAGGCCTTTATCTTTCCGGCATGCAGGGTTCCGTTGAAAAGTCGGAATTCAACAGTTCCTTTGGTGAAGGTACTATGTAGATTTAATCCGTGATAGCGGCTATTATGGTAGTGCCGTTCTCTGCTTTCTTGCCCATACCCTTCATACCAAATATCTGCCAAAGCTTCTAAGGTTTTGGGCTTTTTCTTGTTGATTTTTTCTATGAGTTCTTCATTTACCTTTTTGCAATATCTGAGTCTAGCGTAATCAATATCTAGGCTTTTGTAAAGCAACTCTTCTTTGCTGGCCATTAAGTTAACCAAGTTTTTCAGAGTGTTCGGGTTATGGGGCTTAGCATCTACATGGATGTGAATACCGGCGTTGTATCGGCTGCTGCTTATTGCACCGGCTTTGCGTAAAAGTCTAACCAGTTCCTGCAAGGGCTCGATATCTTCGTAGGTAAGAATGGGGCTTACCAATTCAACACTATATTCTTTATCCGCTGTGATTAATCGGCCTTGTACTTTTTTCATGGTGGTAAGACTCCCATCGCTCACCAGTTTCCATGTTCTTCCTTTATTATCAAGTACCCGGTACTCGTCATAGGCCCCACCTCGGTAATTGACTTGGCTGGTAAAATATTGGGCAATAACATGAGCTGCTTCTCTTCTTGTTATCCCTGTCATTTCAATCTCTATTCCGACTCTCTGTGTTTTCATTTTCTGTGCCCCCTTCGAGTGTGCTTCTTGGCTTAGTGTGTATATTAACTCTACAGGGGGCATATAGCCAGTCAATTATCCGACAATTGTATCATTTAGCTGAAGTATACAAAATTACCTTTGCTACTTAAAAGAAGCAGGCTGCTAAGCCTGCTCCAATGTTTGTTTTTATTCTTCGATGGCTGTGTACCTTGGGTAATCGTAGCCTTCGCTGTTCACCAAAATCCGTTCGCCCATTTGAGAATTCCGCACTCTGATGCACCGAAATTCTCCGGCTTGGTTGATTCCGCCATCCGTTTTGCTAATCCAAGGCTGATCTTCCATCAAATCTTCGGCAAAGGCTCGAAATTTTAAGTCGCTGAGTTCAACTTCTTTGATGACTGTGTAAGCCGAAGCACCGAGCCTTTCTTGTTCGTTTCGTCGGGTCGCTCTGCGCAAGGTTTCGATGTTGGGCATTTTTCTTTCAAAGTGTGCTTTCATGTAAGTCGCCTCCTGTGTTTTTGTTATCCTATATATCACTCTAAACACAGATAATAGCAAGCTTTATTTAGGGTTTGCGACCTCTTTATATGGTATCTTCTGGCCGTTTCTCTCCAAAAATATACCGCTGTCAGTTCCAAGGATTTGGCAAAACCGTTTCACAATGACATCGGCATACTTCTCGTCCATTTCAACAGTATAACAAATTCGGTTTGTTTGCTCACAGGCCATTAGCGTAGAACCGCTGCCACCAAACGGGTCTAACACGATGCAGTTACTCATGCTGCTATTTGTAATTGGGTAAGCACACAGCGCAATTGGCTTCATGGTTGGATGAAGATCATTTTTTGAAGGTCGATCAAAATTCCAGATGGTACTTTGCTTACGATCGGCATACCAGTTGTGTTTGCCGTCTTTGCGCCAGCCGTAGAGAATAGGCTCATGTTTCCACTGATAGGGGCTTCGGCCCAAGACCAAGCTTTGCTTGGCCCAGACGCAAACGCCGGAAAGATATAGTCCGGCCTCTTTGAAGGCTTTTCTAAAGTTCAAGCCTTCGGTGTCGGCATGAAACACATAGATGGAAGCGTCTCGTTCCATCGCTTCGGCCATATTAGTAAAGGCCTTGAGCAGGAAGGTATAGAACTCATCGTCTTTTAGGTTATCGTTTTGGATCTTCCCAGCTTTTGCTTCATAGGCGACATTATAAGGGGGGTCTGTTACTACCAAGTTCGCTTTATTGCCATCCATGAGTAGGTCAAAAACCGACGAATCTGTGCTGTCGCCGCACACTAGCCGGTGCCTGCCAAGCAGCCACACATCTCCGCGTTTTGTAAGCGCTGGTTCCGCTAATTCTTTTTCTACGTCAAAGTCATCTTCTTTGATTTCCTTAGAGTGAACGTCGTTAAATAACTGATCAATCTCCGGAGGTTCGAAACCGGTGAAAGATACGTCATAGTCTAAGGACTGTAAGTCTTTAATTAAATCTGCCAATAACTCCTGGTTCCATTCGCCCGTCACCTTATTCAAAGCTACATTTAGCGCTTTCTCTCTCGTTTTGTCAATGTCAATGACAACACAGTCTATTTCAGTATAGCCAAGGGTCTTAAGTACCGTGATACGCTGGTGTCCGCCGATGACTGTCATGTCTTGATTAACGATTACCGGATCGACATAACCAAATTCGGTCACGCTGTTCTTAATTTTTTCAAACTCTTTATCCCCAGGCTTGAGCTTTTTCCTGGGGTTATAGCTAGCCGGTACTAAACTGTCGATAGGTAACTTTTTAAACTCCATCTTCTTCTCCCCAAAACCTTGATTTGATATAGCAGTTATGGCTGCAATATTTTCTGACCTTGTTGCCGTATGCGCTAAATTTTCTGCCGCAATTATCGCAAGTATAATTATATGTCGCTCGATCTTTTTGCCGGTGGCCCGAGTTTTCATTCCACCAGGTGTATCGGCAGGCATCCGAGCAAAATTTTTTCGTCCTACCATGTTTCTTTTGTCGGATAGGATTTTTACAGTGCAAACACAAACCGCTGTTTTCTTTAATTACTTCAGAATTGAGTTGTACCACTTCTGCCGGACCATTCAGATGGTGCCGTTTACAGTACCCTTTTATAACATCGACAGTCATCTGCATTTCCCGGGCAATGGCTTTGTAGCCCAGTCCCTGGAGCCTGGATTTATAGATTTTTTCTTTCTGCTCCGGTGTCATGCGATATCCCCTTTCTCATTTTGCGATTATACGATTACACAAAATAAATAGCACGCTTGAACCCTGTAACTACAAGGTCTGCGTGCTTCAAAATTGGTGGGGTTCGCCATCCCCCCTCCTATTTATTACGCGAAATTTCGCGTGAAGGGGGGCGGCGGTCTTGGAGGTGTAGGCTGTAGAGATTTGATCCCCCCTACCCCTGGGTTCGCGAGCACTAATTCGTGTATTTGTTGGGTTCTATTTGTTTAACGTATTGGCTTTTAGTTTCTTAAGCAATCTCTAAGCATCACATAATCATTCCACGCACATACTAAAACTAATCAATTATCAAGGAGAAAAATAATGGAAGATAGATTGTTCCGCGGCTTTGTGGCCGGTGTTATTGGCGGGGTTGTATCAACTACACTAAGTCATTTTTCATACTTTTGGGGGATTGCTACGCTACGGCTATCAGATTGGGCTGCACTCCTTATCTTTGGTCATGTGCCTCCGTTCAGCTTCGGAGAACACTTATTTTCAGTCTTCATTCACATTGGTTGGTGTGGTGCTGTCGGCTCCGTGTTCGCTTATTTCCTCGTTTGGGTCACTAGTCGTATGCTTCTTTTTAAGGCTTGGATGCTGGGTACCACGCCTTACTTTGTTGTCTATTTATTAACTGCACTATTTCAAACACCAGGAACGGTTCCATTACCACTTAACACGGCACTTTCGAATTATATTACATCAACGATATTCAGCATCGTCATGGGATATAGTTTCAAAGTTCTAGATTCAGCAGTCGTGCAACATGGTAGCCCCCTCGAACTCTTAGCTCATCCTGCAGCAAAGCACACTGATGAAGATAATAATCAGCACCGTTCCTCAAATGATGAATAAATTGAAACGCTCCGAAGGGCGTTATAAGAAATTAATCGCACCAGTCATGCTTGCACTCTTTGTGACATTTTGGACATATGTTAACTAAACCAAAATGTTCATCCAGTTAAATAATAAAAGATCCGTAGAAGAAGGGTAATATATCCTCAGAAGTTATATTCTTGATATTGATCGACTGTTCTTGTTTTCTTATCATGACACTTTTTACAAAGCGGCTGCCAGTTGATTTCATCCCAAAACAGAACTTTATCTCCGCGATGAGGTTTGATATGATCCACCACTGTCGCCGAGGTTAACTTTCCTTGACTTTGGCACTCGTTGCAAAGAGGATTTGCACTCAAAAACTGTTTTCTTGCTTTCTGCCACAGGCTGTTATAGCCACGTTCATGGGCCGTAGTTCTATCCTTGATATGAAGCTTGATGTGGAATTTACAATAGTTATTTTCTGTTAAGAGTGGGCAACCCGGATGTTTGCAGGGTTTCTTTGGCTTCATCGGCATGAATCTTACCGCCTTTCGCGCATAAAAAAAGCCCTCAGAACTCACGGTTCCAAAGGCTTCATCGTTATAAATATAATTTTCTCATGATAATATCATACCACATAAAAATGCCCCAAAACGGACATTTTCAGACATTTGCAAAAAAATTTATTTTTTTATCCAGGAAATTATTACAAGTCCCTGTTAAGTGTCTGCGATCCACAACTTCTTACATGGAAAAAGCCCTTAGAGTCAGTTACTCTAAAGGCTTCATCGTTATAAATATAATTCTCTCATACTAATATTTTACCACATAAAAATGCCTTATAACGGACATTTTCGGGCATTTATAAATAATTTAATTCTATCGCCACCGAATAAACGATATATTCCTTCCACCGTCTTATTGTCCGCTCATTTACACCGGCTCGATGCGCTAACCGAGCGGTTGTATATTTACCTTGCCAATAGTCCTCCATAACGGCTTTTTTATCATCGGTTAATCTGTGGTACGTTTTTTCAATCGCTTTTTGGGTTTTATCAAGTTCAATGATTTTTTTGTCCATACTTACTTTTATCGCTTTACTGGCGGTTGGATTACCAATTGCACTGCTTCTCCCTTCTTGTTTTTCAGGTGCCTCTAATATTACATCGTTTTTAAGACAATTAAGTTCTTTTTGATTGTTCTTGTATTGCCGGATTTCTTGCTCAACATACTTGTACGTATTTCTGCCTAGTCTATATTTTTTTATACACGCAGCAACATACTCGTCATGCTCTATATCTAACCCGTCACACAGGGCTGCGCACCAGGCCGAGTGTAGAAATTTTTTGGCATCGCAATGGTCAAGATCAATTTTGTTGTCCTCGCACGATCCCCTGAACGTACACCAGTCAGGGCAGCCTTTATTATTAGCATAATCCTCATATGCTTTTTTCAAGATACTTGCAATTAGTTTTCTGGCTCCAATAGTATCTATGCTCATTGTGTTCCTCCCCATAATTCACAGCATTTAAGCTAATTCTTGTTTGTTTAACCGAAAGTCTAATTCTTGTAACGTTTTGCCATGTAGCCAGTAAACCGACCTAAGATCATACCCCATTTGCTCAGCCACATCTTCCCAGGTGTTTCCTTCAAGATAGCGAAGTTCAAGGAGCATTTTACATACTTGGTTCTCGACCAGAGAAATAAAGGTAGCCAACTCACGCTTTATCTCTACAAGCCTATCTATATCTGCATTAATCTCATGTTCTAGATCAACGAGTCTAGTAACAGCATTCTCCATAATGCTGTGTCTATCTGTGCCACTAATGCGCTGTGCGTACATAGATCCGGTACCTTTGGTAGCCATTTCTCTCAGTGAAACCGTATGCCGTAGCTTATTATTAATCTTTCGATCAAGCCGAAAAGCCTGAGATAAATATTCCTTGGCGTTCATTTTCTACTGCTCCTATTCTTGCTTTGATTGCATTCATTAGTGATGCTTGTCCTATTTCTTTTTGGTTCAGTGCTGCCATTACTTGCTCGTCGATGGTTCCGGCAGCCACAAGGTGATGAATGATAACCGTCTCTTTTTGCCCCTGTCGCCAGAGTCTGGCATTGGCTTGCTGATATAACTCCAAACTCCAAGTCAACCCAAACCAAATCAAAGTGCTGCCTCCTGCTTGAAGGTTGAGGCCATGACCAGCCGAAGCCGGGTGGGCAATCGCGATTGGAATCTTACCGGCGTTCCATTTAGAAATATCCTCTGATGTCTTTAGTTCTGTAACAGAAAGTCGCTCTGAAATCCTGTCTTTATCGTGCAGGAAGCTATAAAAGATCAGTACTGGCTTGCCATTAGCTGCTTCAATCAAATCCTCTAATGCTTCCAGCTTCTTATTGTGAATGATTTTTACAGCGCTGTTCTCGTCATACACTGCCCCGTTTGCCATCTGGAGAAGCTTATTACTCAGAGCCGCTGCATTAACGGCATCGATGTCCCCAGATTCAAAGGGCAACAGCATATCTTTTTCCATCCGCTTGTACAGCGCCGCTTCCTTCTCCGGCAATTGTACTTCGACTACATTGTCTATGCGCTCCGGCATTATCAAATAGTCGCAGGCTTTCATGCTGATGCAAATGTCAGAGATTTTTTCGTATATGGAATCTTCTGAGCCTTTTTTTGTTTTGTAACTAAATACAACATTCTGGTTCCGTTTGTCTGGGACAAAATATTGCTCGCGGTAACCAGTTAATGTTTTACCCAACCGTTCGCCTCGGTCTAAAAGATACAGCTGCGGCCACAAGTCAAGAAGTCCATTAGGTGCTGGTGTTCCTGTAAGTCCCACAACTCGTTTAATCAGTGGCCGTACTCTTTTCAGTGCCCTAAACCGTTTGGCACTTACCGACTTAAAACTGGATAACTCATCTAGGATGACCATATCGTACGGCCAGTTTTTACCGTGAAAAGTAACAAGCCATTCGACGTTTTCCCGGTTGATGATATAAATATCAGCCGGTGTATTTACCGCTTTACTTCTTTGCTGCTCACTGCCGAGGATTTTCGATATCCGCAGGTGCTTTAAATGCTGCCACTTTTCGCACTCTTTACTCCACGTATCCTCCGCTACCCGAAGTGGAGCAATCACAAGTACCCGCACCACATCAAAGTAATCATGCAGCAAATCAAGTACGGCAGTTAACGTGACGACTGTTTTGCCCATACCGCAGTCTAAAAAGAGTCCAAAGGCAGGCTCTTCGATGATTTTCTCAGCCGCATAGGCTTGATAGTGATGTGGCGTATACTTCACTCACCGAATACCTCCTGCATAAATTCTGTTATTTTTTCATCACAATCAATAACCCAAACCTGGTGTCCTATTGCCGCTAACCGACAAGCCATTTTTATTTGCTTGGGTGATGGCTTCTTGCCAGGTGCCTTTAATTCTACAAACCTTACTTGTCCATTCGGCGTTAGCACAATTCGATCCGGCACCCCAACCATTCCCGGCGATACAAACTTCAAAGCCAAACCGCCTTGTGCCTTTATGCGTTGTTTCAATTTACGTTCAATCGCGCGTTCTAACATGCAAATCTCCTTAATCACGAAGGTTGCACCATGGCTGACCAGGGCGAAATGCCTTAAACCCTTGATTTTATTGGATTGCACCAAAGAACCAGATTTTTTCCTCTTTATATATATATATACTTTTATTTATCTTTACTTTTACTTACTCATAGTAAATAAAAAGAAGAATAATGGTGTAGTTGGTCTAATCCTTATGGCACAAGAGTTTTAAGCCACTATCTGCTTGGTACAAACCCAGTGTTTCTTGGTGAGTTTTCTTAAATCAGCACTACAGCGAAAATAATTATGGTGCATTTGGTGCAGTCCGGATTCTATAAGGGTTTTGCTGGATAAGCACCAAGTGCACCAATGGTACAGGCTTACTGCAGAAAGTCGTCTGTTACTTTTAGCTTAATACCTTCCCAAGAGTATCTTCCATTAAGACCTCTATGCTTGCGTTCCCCGAACAGGTTTCGTTCTTTCATTTTGATGCCAAACATGACCGATGTGAGCGGGAACTTTTGCCCAGCACTAATTGCCCAACTACGGTACGATTGGTACAGTTCATCTTTCATAACCGTATTGTCTGTTCCCACTTCGCAGCATTCCTCAATGAATTGGCCCATAATATCCATGTCTTTTTGGTACTCTGCCGTAGTTAGCCGGACAATTTCAGGGGAAACAAGTTTACCGGCCTTTTGCCAACTGAGTGCTCCTTGTATTGCTTTTTGCAATATTCCCGGTAATTCTCCGTGGATGATAATCTTATCTAAGTCTTTAATTTTCTTGCTATCCGAAATAACAGCATCAAAAGGCACAAGCCTAATCCGCCGCCAAATACCCTTATCCATTCCACTGATGGTAGGTCTATGGTTACTGGCAATCCATAGTTTCATTTGGGGTACATATTCAAAGAACTCCTTGTTCAGAAACCGGGCTTTGACTGGCTCTCCGCCGGTCACTGCTTTGATACGTTGCTCGTTAAAGTGGATTCTCTCTTTGGTTTCAATATCTACGACAAATCGGGCACCTTGGAGGTCTGCCAAGTCATTGGGAATTCCATCACCATGCTTTTTCTCTAGAAAAACGTTGGGCGGGGCAGCTTTGCCGTAATCACCCATGAGCGCCCGGATGATGTTTAAGAGAACACTTTTACCGTTATCGCCTTGCCCGTACAGTACCACAAAACACTGCTCTCGGATTGAGCCAGTTAAGGTAATGCCCATGTACTGTAGAATAAATTCGATTAGTTCTTCATTACCGCATAGCACCGTTTGAAGAAACTCGTCAAAGCGTGGGCATTTTGCTTTAGGGTCATATATAATAGGTACTCGTTTGGTGTTGAGGTCTTTGGAATTATGGGGATAGAGCTTTCCGTTGGTTAAGTTGAGCGTTCCATTGAGGCAGTTTAATAACCAAAGATTTGAGTCTAGGTTGCTTGACAGTACAGGAACCATTCGCTCGGCCTGCCGAAGCACATTCCCTACAGCGGTATTCTTTTCAAGCCCTCGTGAAAACTTTACATAAGCTTTTTGTGTCTCTTCATCCATGGCCTTGGCTTCCCGTGGTATGGAACGAATCATCTGTACTGCCATAGATTGAATCTGATTAGTTCTGTCTATGTCCCACCTTGTTTCGTCCCATATGAGCCATTTCCCCCAATCGTGACAATACGTAATGCTATCACCGTAGTGATCCGCCATTCTCTCAGCAGCCCCGACTTCGGTTAATGGCCGTTGTTTGGATCGGAACACAGTCATCTGTTGTTTGATACGGACTATGGTTAACTGACCATATGTCTGCTTGCCGCGCATCTCATCCCATTTATCGCGCATAAGCTGCGACTGGCGAAATAGCCTGTCTACCTGTTCTTCATTCCCTCCGCTGAAAAATAGCAGCCGTTCCACCAAGGCAGCATCGGCGCTTGATGCATCGCCGTTATACCGAGACAGATCGCCATTCCACAGGTCATGAAAAATGAAGGAATGCGTTGGCGATACCTGTAGAGCACCGATAACTTCTTCGTCTGTCCAGGTATCCTCTGTTCCTGCTGCGACGGCTTTCCCCCTAATTGGCTCCGGGAGAAATGTATCGCAGAGGGTAGTTAATCTCGATGTAAGGTCTGTCAAATCAGGTTCAGATTCAGGCAGTTTGTTTCCCGTAACGGTAAAGTAGCGTTCCTTATCATAGACTTCAAGCAATTTGGATCTATTCAGAGGTTTCTTACAGAGCGATGTATTTTTTGCGCCAAATCCTACGATGTGAACGCCTTTGCCGCTAGGGGAACGCTCCACATAACAAGGTTTGAGCATATCAATAATATCTGAGGCATCCTTTTTTAGGAGACCGCTGTCATCATACGCTCCGTCAATATCTACACCAGCAATTCCGTCTCCTAGAAGAAACCCGAGACCGCCAGCATTTAGTTCCAGCATGATATAATCCACTGCTTCTTCATAGGAAACACCGTTAGCTAGGTTAGTAGGATCACATTGCTTTCCTGTTACAGCACTGCGTGGTTTTTTATCTTTATCCCACCAAATCCAGCGAGGTAACTCACGAAGTGTCTTAGGGATTGAGTCAAGTATCATTAATCCATCCTTCCTTACTTACAATAGTAGCTTGAGGAATCCCCGCTAGCGCGAAGTTTGAGTCCTGGTGCCCACTCAATAGGTCGCGTTACAATCTCAGCCAATTCGTTAGCACTTCCAAAACTTTCGGCAGTTTGTGTTATCAGTTCATCATGAACAGTCAACAAAATGGGATAGCCAGCTGCTTTCGCTCCATGCATGGCTTCTGCCAAACAATCTCTAGCTATTGCTTGGATACAATTTTCCACTAGCTTGCCGGAGTAGGTAAATTGCTTGTCCCATTTTTTCGTCACACTGTTTATCCCTTCAAAACAGATGGCTTCTCTACCGTGTACTGGGTGTGGCTCGATCCTCACTTTTGGGTAAGTCAATCGCCGTCCACTTGGCAAATCCATAAAGAGCATGCCGCTTTGGACTTTAAAGCCAATTCCCTTTGTTACCGGAACGGACGTTTTTGTAGCAATCGCCTCTCTTGCAGCCTCTTCGAACTGTCTCCAGAACTTCACAATGTTGGGGTTAGCCTCACGCCATCCATATACGATCTCCTTCATTTCGTCTTCTGTCATCTCACCTGGTTTTACAAATTTTTGTATAGCCCCGATACTGCCTTGATAGCCACAAGCGAGGCAACCGAGTTTTCCGCGTGCCCTTTCGGCGCTTTCCTTGGTAATGCCCTGAACAGGCAGGTTATACATACGACTCGCAGTATGAGCGTAGATATCGCCGCCAGCATAAAAGACATTGAGCGCCCAGTTTTCCCCGGCATAGTACGCTAGGAGCAGAGCCTCTATGGAGTTAAAGTCCACTACATGAAAAACATGACCTTCACTTGCGATTAAAACGGTTCGTACGAGTTGGGACAATACATCCGGCGTACTCTTAAATAACCAATCGACCATCTCGTATTGACCAGATTTAAGTAAGTTGCGCGCCGTAGTGAGGTCGATGTGAGGTAAGGTAATCCGAGGTAGATTTTGTGGCTGAAAAATCCTCCCTGACCAGCGTCCGGTTCGTGCTCCGTAGAATTGCAGCAGTCCTCGTACCCGCCGATCCTGGCCGAGGGCATTTTTCATCGCCGTATACTTCCTAACTGATGTCTTAGCTAGTTGTTGGCGTAGTTCAAGGACTCGCTTAACACTTTCACTGCCTGTCTTTTTTATGAGCTCTGGCACGGTTTCTTTAGTCAGTTTATCAACGTCCAGACCGTCTTTCACATACAGCCAGTTTTTCAGTTGATGTACACTGCCAGGGTTATCTACTCCGGTTAAATCAATGGCTTCTTGCATAGCCCGGGTTTTATGCTGTTCATCACAGTGGATGGCGTTCTCTACCAGCTTGTTGTCCACCAAAATACCACGATCGTTAATTTCTTGATCGAGCGACCATAGCTGCCATTCACTCTGAGGCACCGGGAACCTTGATAACATGGTTCGTACTTGTCTTTCCACCTCCACATCGCGAAGGTTATATTGCTTGAAGCGTTCCCACTTGTCCGGGGCATGGTATGGCAGATTGCGTGTCCTCCCGCCGTTTGCTGCGGTGGGCTTGCAGGGCGTACAAAAATATTTGATTAATTCCTTGCCTTCGGAGAGCTTTTCACCCACCTGCAGCACTTTTGCAACTTGACCCAAACTAGCTGGCAATCCAAGGTAAAGGGCATGGACCATAGTGCATTGCCACGAATCGGCAGATAAGTAGTCTGATAGTCCAAGATACTTAGATAGGCAAACTCGTTCAAAGGAAGCATTAAACGCAGTTTTTATTATTGTGGGGTTGGTAATGGCAGCAATAATTTCATCCGGTATGACCTCGCCGCTCGCAAGGTCTACAACTTTAACTGGATCATCATCTATGGCATACCCAAAAAGTAAAATCTCAAAGTTAGGGGAACCGGCGTAAGGGTATACGCCGGTTTTCTTTAGTTCTGCACTGGAGTATGTCTCCAGGTCTATACTTAATACCTTCACGCTAAGAAATCATCTTCCTCAGCCGTTGTGAAGTCATCCTCTGCTCTGCTGCGTCCGCTGAGAGGTTCGCCATCAGTTAACTTTTGTAGGTTTTGCAAACCGCAAGCTACTCCCTTATTCCCGTTCTGATTAAAGGCATAGAAGGTAATGCTCGCTCTGCCGTAGCAGCCACTATACAACTCGCTCTGGTCTAGAATGGGTTTCACGTTTTTATCTACGATACCAGGTCGATCTTTACTGTTAGCGTTGATAAAGTAGCAATCCTTGTAGGCCTCATCATCTGGGCGGTCCACATCGCCATCCCGCAGCGGAAGCTTCAAGTTTGCCGGAACTTTTCCGCCGAACTTGGAAACGCCGTCCTTTTTTGCCTGTTCGACTGCAGCCTTGATATCAGCGATCGTCTTTGTATCAGACTTCGGTATGATAAGGGACACGCTGTACTTCTCATCACCACCGTTAATTGACTTTGGCTCCCATATATTTGCGTAACTAAATCTCACTTTGCCTGTAACCACTTTTGTTGTATTTTCCATAATTATATTTCCTCCTTGAAATCCGCTATTGCGGTATTAAATTCCGGACGTTTGTCCGATATTGGTACTAAAGTTGGCTTGCCCTGTGCTTTTCCAATGAAATTGCATAATAAGCTATTAAATTGTTTTTTCCCTAGCATCTTCTCCATAGCGGTTATACCAAGTAGGTCTCTGGTGTAAATATCACTTTCGTTATAAGTGCCTGTTGCTAGCAACATCTCTGCCACTTTTATCTCATCCGTATATTTACGGTTACTTCTACCCTCGACAACTTTAAAGCCGGGCCATTGTCTCCCGCTCTTAATTGCTTCCTTGAGTGCATATGCCCTTATGTCATCAGCCCAAGCTGCAATTACTTCTGCCTTGGATAGTACTTCGCTGATTTCTTCATCTGTTAGCAAGGTTGGTTGCTTAAAATCATGTTTTGCTAATTCTAGGTTGCTTTCTGCTCTAGCCCTACATGTCTGTCTAGCTCGACAAAAGCGGCAGTGGGTACCTGCTACAAAATCTCCCTCACCAATAAAGGCAAGTTGCGCTTTGTGGCGAAGCTCGGTTTCTGCCCAGTGGATTAACTCGTCCACCGATATCTCGTAAGTAGAGATACTATCTAAACGTGGCTGACAAATAGTCATTCGCACTGTTTGGATATCATAGAGGCTGTCATATAAATCCAAGGCTCCTAGCGCGTAAAGCTTCATTTGTGGATTATTTTCTGCTGAAACGGTAATCCCTTTGCCATATTTAAGGTCTGCAATATCGAGAATGCCATCTGCAATAATAACTAGGTCGCCAGTTCCAAAGCCTTCCGTCACATAGTGGGAATAGTCGAGTCGTTGTTCCAGCAAGATAATGGAATCACTACACCGTTTCATAGCTTCCGCTATAAGTTCGGTGGCAAAATCAACGTAAACGTCGGTGTAATGCTCCAAATCTTCGCTGTCGAATTCACTGACTGGCCGCTTAGATGGTTGTCCTAAGAACAAACGGAGTTTATATTCGGACAGTTCATGTGCCGCCGTTCCTTCTTCAGCAAAAACGCTGGTTACATTTTCAAAGTTCTCTTCCAACCTCGCCGAAGGGGTACAATGCAACCAGCGGTGAGAGCTGGACGCAGATAGTAGCGCGTGTTTGGCCACTAAAGCACCTCAGCTTCTTTGAGAAGTTCTGAGAAGCAGGCAGGATCAATATCAGTTAGTTTCTTGGCTCCGTACTTTGTAATAAGAGCTTTGACTTCTGGTTGTTTGCCGGATTGCGATTTTTCAGCAAGAGCAGCCCTGACCTTTTCAATAGTGATCTGTTCCGACTTTGGAACTTCTACTATGGCTTGTTCAATTTGTGTGTTATCACCAGAGGCTGTCTCCATGGTATAAGCCTCAATCCGAGCGGCAAGATTGCGTAAATCCGCTGCTATTTCAAGGGCCAGTGTTTGTTTGCTCGTCAATTGGCAACCTCCTCACACTTGTCCGTAAAGTAGCGAATCGGAATGTTTAACTCTTTTGCTACTTCCATTTCCGCCAGCATCCCTTCCGATATCCTGTTACCAAACACCCACATTTCGTTGCAACGCTTAAGGATTTCTAAGCCAAGCGATAGCCCAGCTTCTCTTTCTTCTGGTATGGTATCATCCAGAAAGCCTGTGAACATAGTATGCGGAGCTAAGGGAACAACGGATTTCTTAACGGCAAATCGACAATAACCATTTGCTTTACGAATATTTCGCTCGATGTCACCTTTCAGGGGTGAGCAGATATAAATAAACTTCATAAGATCATTACTTCCCCATTTCTTTCAGTACTGGCTTAAACATTGCGTCTAGGTACGCAAGTGCTGCTTTTCTTTTTGCTTCATTGTCTACGGGCTTTTGCTCTGTGATGACGATGGACGCCGGATTGCCGTCGGAAATTGTAATCGTAATGGTTTTCATGAATTAACTCCTCCTCCATTTTTTGAGGCTCTAAGAAGTGCCTCTATATATAAGCAGTGAGAAACGCCAATTCGGGGGGGCTAATTTTAAAACTTTTTAAGTTTTTTATAAATCCGCTTTAAGCGATCACGAATTGATGACTCATCAACACCTTCAGCACGAGCAATTTCGGAGATTGACTTACCATTGAAAAATACTTTTTGAATTAATTCCCGCTGTTGTGGAAGTAGATTATCCAGAGCCTTATATAATGCTTCTTTCATTTCTTGCTGTTCAATGAAAAAAGGAATATCTATACTCTCGTCTGATAGTTGGACGCCTTTCTCTTCAAGCATCTCAACCGAATTGTGCTTGTTAGTCTCGCGCCGGTTGCTGCGATAAATATCTCTATCGATTTGAACCATTACCTCTCCGATATTGTCCGACACCTCAATCTCTACAGTCTCACCAGTTACGAATTCATACTTGATTTTCATTTAGTGCTCCTTTCATCTAGCCGGATAGCTAGAAAAAAGGCAGCACTAAATAAGCCCTGAAAAGCCAAATAAAAAAAGGCCCAGAGTATCGCTTTTTCTAGCTATACCCCGGCCTTGTGGTGGCTTTAGCGCCCCTAAGTGGCTCAGTCAGTATTAAATCTTTATTAAATTTTAAAAACGCCTAATATAATTACTAGTTAACATAATTGTTATGGTCATCAGTGCTCGTTCTCTTATTTACTTAGCATCAATTTTATTCTTTCGACTCAAAGGTGGCATTAGTGTTGCCAACAGTGTCCCATAATCAACCAGTGATATTCTCCTACATCTCACACAAGGCACCGAAGCATGCCCCCTGGCGTCTGAGTATGCAAATACAAATTCCTTGCCACATGCTGGACAGGGAATCACACCTTTAATATCCATCTTTATCATATCTTCCATTATCGTCCTTCCTATCACTAATCAGGATTAACTAAGAGAATACTATCTTTGAACCCAACTGGAAGTGATTCGATACAAGCCCCGCACTAAGTTTGGCACCGTTATGTACCTCCTTGCTGCGCTTATTTACCACAATAGCTACGAATTTCATCATTTGCATGCTACTATATAGTTGTTCAAATAAACTAGAGACTTCCAGAAGGCAAACCAAGGATATCAACATCTGTTAGTAGTTGCTGCTTCAAAAAAGCTCTTTCCATTTTCGTTATACGTTTTAGTAGTATGCGGAGGCATAGTTAGTTTTGTTAACATAATCACAAGCTTTATGTCTAGATTATAATATTTAGTTTAATATTCCGTCAATAGATATTAGCCTGGTATTATATTCCCTATATCTTGCGCTATAACAAGAGTATAATATAACTAAAGTGATACTCGTACAAACACGGAAAGGAGGGAGACGGATGAAGTTTCTTGGGTATAAATTAAAAGAGCTTCGTAAAGCCCAAAAGCTCACAATGGTGCAGCTTCAAGAGTTGACTGGCGTAAAGCAAAGCACTATCTCCCTTTATGAAAACGGAAAGCTGTTTCCATCAACAGAAACAGCCGCGAAGTTTGCCAGTGCCTTAAAGGTTGATATGTATTACTTTTACATGGAAGAAGCCGTCCTTCTTAAGTGCGCCCTGGGTGACGGCGAAAAGACGGCCTATGCGGTAATGAAAGCACGCGCGGAAAAGGCGAAGGTTCCGGTCGAAATGCTAATGTCTATTATCGAAGCTTGGGAAAAAAAAGAGGCCGACAAAGACTAAAAACCAGGATACCGGCAATCGGCGTCCTGGTTTTTTAGCTCTCTTCGCCGCGCATCATGGCAATCAAGGCGTCTATATCCATTTTTTTAGGTAGCGGTTTGCTATTTTTATATATGACATCAAAGCGGTCTACGTCGTTTAAAACCCCTTTTTCTAATCCAGCGACGGTCAGGTCGCGTATGTAGTCTATGCCGCAAATGATAACACTGTACTCCGGCATCCAGATCCACCTGTGGCCTTCGAGCTGACGAAAAAACACCTGCAATGCGACATTTGGCTCGCCCAATTTTTGAATAGTTTTCTCGTTTGCGTTTTCCACAGCGCGCGCCATTTCTTCTTCTGATGGGTTTTCAAATACATGTTCAGGACTGTCCTCGTAATAAATGGTGATCTGATCCATGGTCCAGATTAGGTGTTTTTCAATTGCCTCGTCCAAAAAAGAAAGGATTAGCGTTTTATCACAAACGATATCTCCATGCTTCAACTTCAACCAGCCAAACGGCATATCTGGTATATCTCGAAAATATAAACGGAACGAATCCTGTGGAATTTCGATAGTCACGACATTACACCTCCACGCTTTATTGTCTCCTGTGGGATTCTTATAAATTCAGCACTCGCCGGTACTTAATAAATTAACCGCCTCACCTTTAATTGGTAACGCGGTTTTAAAAACTATAATATATTAGTTTTTGCGGATAATACGACATGTCCAAGTGAGTCCTTCGTAACGAACTAATCCCAATACGCTTATGTATCTGGGCAATCATGACGATACCCAATTTTGGTGTATCGCTATTATGCACCTATAATCTGCACCACAACATTGCGGCGGCGCGGTCCATCAAACTCACAGAAATAGATTCCTTGCCAAGTACCCAATATCAAATTATTATCCGCAACCGGAACGCTAATGGAGCAAC
>Ga0316604_10000517_pt1 | contig 45677 bp, 30 predicted proteins | sample OWC_soil_day20_C_FD_207650 | JGI IMG/M metagenome (GOLD analysis project Ga0316604, IMG submission 207650) | Wetland soil microbial communities from Old Woman Creek delta, Ohio, United States - OWC_soil_day20_CT | ecosystem: Environmental > Terrestrial > Soil > Wetlands | place: USA: Ohio...
CACATTTTTAGAGCGCACTTTATTAACTAAACGCATAACGCCCTTTATGATGACCCGTAATTTTACAAAGCTATCTTTGTTCGCTGTATGCCTATGCAGTAGTCTTGGCGCCCTTGCCCAGACAGACCTTACCGCAAATGCTGGTACCGTCACTGTTCAGTATAACAACGATGACAACGCAAAGGAAAACTATCAGAGCATCACTGACAATGATGTAAACACCAAGTACTATACTGCCCACACAGACATCTGGATACAGTATCAGTCGGCCTATTCAGCCATTTTGAGCCAATACTCCGTTTCTTCTGCCAATGATGCATCGACAAGAGATCCTAAGGATTGGGTGCTCTTAGGTTCCAATGACGGCAGTAACTGGGTAACACTGGATAGTCAGACTGCACAAACATTTGCAGCCCGCTATCAGACTAACACTTATACGGTATCCGGTACTGCTGCTTACCTTTATTTTCGCTTGCACATCACTGCCAGCAATGGCGCTGGCGCCATTCAGTTTTCAGAATGGAGACTGTCCGGATCAGCTGCAGGACCTGCTGCACCCACTCAACTCACCGCCAGCATTTCAGGATACAATGCATACCTGAGCTGGTCGGATAATTCTACGAATGAAACAGGCTTTATCATTTCCAGTTCTATTGATGGGGTTACTTTCAATACGCTGGATACTGTAGCGGCAAATGTGCATCACTATGCCGATAGCGGTCTGAGTGTAGGTACGGCTTACATTTACCATGTGAGAGCCATCAACACAGTCGGTGTATCTGCTATCGCAAAATCAGGTGTAGTAAGAACTGCTGCTGCACCTTATGCCATTGATCTGACTGATTATGTAAATGGCAAAGTTTCAGACCAGTTCAATACCACTGGTGGAGAAGGTATTGCAAAAGCTGTTGACAACAGCATCTATACCAAATACCTCGCATACAATCCAACTACCTGGGTCATATATCATCTGGCTAATCCCGGTATTGCTACACAGTATGCCATTACCTCCGGCAATGATGCGGATGGCAGGGACCCTAAAAACTGGTTGTTTGAAGGTTCTAACGACAGTACCACGTGGGTAACACTGCATAGTGAAACAAATCAGGTATTCACAGGCAGACAAAAAAAGAGAACCTTTGTATTCTCCAACACGACTGCTTATACATACTACCGTTTAAACATTACTGCGAATAACGGCGATGATTTGATTCAGTTCTCAGAATTGGAAATCTATGGTACTGGTAGTGGTTCTCTCCCTACAGGTGCACCTGCGGCGCCTTCGGACTTAGTCACCACAAGCGTTTCCGGCAACCAGATTATTCTGGACTGGTCTGATAATGCAACGACTGAAACCAGTTATCGCTTAGAGCGGTCTGCTGATAGCAGCAACTGGGATTTTTCAAAAGTATTAAATCCAAACTCTACTCATTTCTATTCACTGGAATTGTCTCCGTTCACTACTTACTATTATCGGGTGAGAGCAGAAAACAGCGCTGGCAATTCTGCATGGGTATATGCGAGTGATACCACTTTGACAAATGCGCCACCTGCTACCTGGAAGGAGCATTGGTTTGAGCACAGAGAGCTATTATCATTGGTGTATAGCAATAGCAGCATCAATATGTACTATGATAGTGCTGTACCACGCACGGTGACCTGGATGAATGATGATATGACAAAGGTGTGGGATTATGTAAAATCAAATTACGGCACCTTTAGTGATCCGAAATTAAACATGGTATATCATAGTGTGAGTGGGTTCTCCGGTGGTCATCCGGCTACTGTATTTGATAGTTCACACGATTATCGCAACGTCGCTGATCTGGGTGGTGACTGGACCACGAGAAGTGATTGGAACCTTGGTGCATCTATACATGAGGTTGGGCATATCGTAGAAGGTGGTAGCAAGGGTGTCATGAATTCACCTGCATTTGCAATATGGCATGATAGTAAATGGATGGAAATTTTCATCTATGATGTGGAAAAGAGATTGGGTTGGAATGATGATGCACAGGGCACTTACAACGATGTAATTGGTGGTGTGGAGAACTATCCTAAGCCAGGTACGCATTGGTTCAGAGACTGGTTCTATCCTATTTATTCCCGTTCTGATTCCAGTGCTGCACTGAACAGATATTTTACATTATTGTCTGAATATTTCCCTCAGCATAATGGAGAGTATACCCGTGATCTGAATCTTGGTGAGTTTGTGCATTTTTGGAGTGGTGCTGTGAAATATAGTCTGAAGAAACAGGCAGATACTGCATTTAAGTGGGATGATGAACTGGAAATGCAGTTTAAGCAGGCACAGATCGATTTTCCATTTACTTATCCTGACGAACCGGTAGTACCTGATACAACTACCATTGATACAGTAAAAGTGCCTACCTGCCATGTATGGCCAAATCCAGCTTCAGGGTATGTGAATGTATCCCTGCCGGGTAAGGTAGCGAAGTATGTAGTATCATTATATGGTATTAATGGTGTAAAGCATATTTCGCGCATAGCGCAGGGGAATAGTATTAGTCTGAATGTGAGTGGATTGCCGGGAGGCCTATATATAGTTACAGTGGCAGATGAGCGGCAGCGGGTAGTGTCAAGACAAAAAATAATTGTAAGTAACGGACGTTCTTCCAAATAGCCGCTCGTTATTTAAGCCGGCCGCACGGCTCTACAATCCAAAAGCGTTTGCCTTCGGCAAGCGCTTTTTTTTATAATATGAATGGTACTTCCGTCCTTTCTACACGACATCCCTCCTGAAAAACCATTTATTCCCTCTTTAAACCAAATTACATGACATCAAAACTCGGCGTATTTGCTTTCTACGCCCTCATCTTATGCTGCGCTTGCAGTAAGGAGGCCGCTTCACCTCCACCCCTCGCATCTGCCTCAGCCCTACAAACGACTGCTGTCGGTTCAGCAATAAACAGCAGCTGGTCAGTAAACTGGAACAACTATGCCGATGGTACTTACGCCAGCTCCTCAGCAGCCTCTGACTTCGGCAACATCACCGGCTGGGTCGATAGCCGTTGCTGGATCTCCAACGGTAACTGCCGCATTAAACTCCTGGCCAATGCGCTCTCCGGCGCCGGCGGCGTTATCGGCAATGTCGACATTTCGGACGGCTCTGCCTATGAAGTAGACTATGACATTCGTTTTCATAGTCAGTTCGAATGGTCCAGAGGTGGTAAGCTGGGCTTCGGTTTTTCTATCGGCGATGGCAATACCGGCGGTGACCCGGGATGGGATGGCAATGGTGGCAGTGCACGCCTCATGTGGTATCAAACCGATGCCGGCCGCGTGTTCTTCCAACCCTATCTCTACTTCAAAGACCAATCAGGCACCTATGGAGAAACTTTCGGTAAATCGTACCCTTCTTCAGGCAGCCTCAATAAAGGACAATGGTATCATGTACACCTGTATGTAAAAAGCAATACCGGTAGTAACACAGATGGTCACGTTCAATACGTGATCGACAATACGATCGTATTAGACAGAGATATCCGCTGGACAACCAATGACAGCAAACGCCTGATCAAAGGATTGACCTTCCACACCTTCAGGGGTGGTAGTGAAGACTATTGGGAAGCTTCAGCAGATGGATACATCTACTATGATAATCTTGTAGTGCACAAGATCAGCAGTTGACAAGCAGTTCGATAAGTATAGTCACAGACACTCCTGGCAAAGCAGTATCGCATTACTGTGGCGCCGGGAGTTGTTGGTTTATAGACCTGCCATTTCCCGCTTGGCGAGTCGTAACCACTGAGCATTCATCCTGCGTACATATCTTGGATGCAGGTGAAACTCTTCTTTAATAGTCTGAAACTGTTGCAACGCTTCTTTGTTCCTGTTTTGATTTTTGAGAAATAGGCCATAGTGATACATGGCATCGATAGAGTGATGTACACGAATCACTTTCTTATACACCTCTTCAGCAGGTGGTAGCATACCTGTGGCTTCCAGCGCCCGTGCATACATCAGTTCATCTTCCTGTTTGATCAGGTTCGCATTTGTCTGTGCAAATGCTTTTTCCATGTAGACAATACTGTCCGCAAAGCGCTGATCAAAGAAATAAAAGCGTCCCAGCTGTTGTAAAATGCCTAAATCTTTAGGAAAGCTTTTCCGGCATTCTTCTGCCAGTGAAATGGCTTTGTCATATTGTTGCTGGTCAGCGTAGGCGGCTGCCAGTCCCATTTTGTTAGCAACGGTATCAGATATCCTGAGACGGTGTTCCCACTCTCTGATAGCGGCTTTTGGGAAAAATACCCGTTGTAGGTTAGGTAAGAACTCTCCCCTGTTGATTTCTGGTAATATTTCACGGACAAAGTAGATGATACATCCGATCATGGGTAAGAAGATCAGGAGATAGATATAGTCCCTTTTGCCTGTTTTAAGACAATGGATAATACAAACAATCTGTAAAATAATAATCAGGTAATAGGAGTCGTTCCAGAAGCCAAAAATGTTCATGGTGTAAAAATAAAAAAATTGATTTATCCAGTTATTGCTTTCCTGGCAGAATGATGTGAAAGATCGTCCCTTCATCTGGGGCTGACAGCACATACATATGTCCGCCATGGTTCCCCACTATTCTTCTGCACAACGACAATCCGATACCTGATCCGGGATATTGGTTCCTGTTATGCAGGCGTTTAAACACTTCAAAGATCTGCTCTGAATATTTATTATCAAAGCCTATCCCGTTATCTCTGAATGAAATATCGTAATACTGTCTGCCCTGCTCCGGCATACGCAGGTAATTAGCCACTTCTGCCAGTGAAATAACGCGGGCCTGTATTTCTACCACCGGTGTTGCACCTTCCTGTGTAAATTTCAACGCATTACTCATCAGGTTGTAAAATAACTGATTCATTTGCAATGGCACGCCCTGTATCACAGGCAATTTACCAATATTAATCCGGGCTTTCTTTTCTTCAATGATCAATTCAAAATCCTTGCTCACCATCAGTAGCAGCTCTGTCAGATCTACATCCCGCATCATATTCCCCGTTTCCAGCAGGCGGGAAAATTCCAGCAGGTCTTTGATTAACATAGACATACGTTCGGACGACTGATTGATTTTGTCTACCAGGCGTTTATGTTCAATATTCAGGTCATCTTTGTTCGATAACAGGTCTGCATAGATCCGGATTTTGCGCAAAGGCTCCTGCAGGTCATGACTCGCTACATACGCATATTGTTCCAGCTCCTGGTTAGAACGCACCAGGTGCAAATTTGCCTCCTGCAATTCTTCGTTCATCGCCGCCAGTTCTTCATTGGAAGCAGCCAGTTCTTCTGTACGCTCTAGTACTTCAGATTCCAGGAAACTCTGATTTTCCAGGATCTTATTTTTGGCTAGTACCTGTTGGGTTACATCTGTGGCCATATTCATAATAGCATACACTTCTCCCTGCGGATTAAGCAATGGCTTGAAGGTAATATTCAGGTACAGAAGTGTTGCGCGGCCATTGATCACAAGATCGATCGGCATTTCACGACCATGATATACCTCTCCTGAATTGAAGATATGATCCATGATATTGAGGAAAGAGTGTCCGTGAATCTCTGGTATTGCCCTGGTTAGTGGAAGGCCAATGATGGCGCTACCCCTGTCCCATAAATTGAGCATTGCCTCATTGGCTACTTCGATGATCAGTTCTCTGCCTACATAAAGGGCGGTCGGTACAGGTGCTTCTTCCACCAGTGAGCGGAACCTGTTTTCACTTTCAAGAAGGGCTTTTTGTGTTTCCAGTTCTGTACGCAGGTCTCTGGCTACACCTGCTACCGCAATCGGTTTTCCGCTCATAGGGCTATCCAGCCTGAAAGCGTTCGTCATGAATGGCAGTGGTTCTCCTGTTTCCTGATGTTGGTAGGTTTGTCTACCCGTCCATTTACCTTCTCTGAGCAGTTCGGGAATGATTGAGTCCTTTACCTGATTGAAAAAGGTTGGCTCAAAAAAGTCTTTCATAGAGTGAGTAATGGCTGAAGCTTTGTTGGGTAAGCCCAGCAACCGGACGCCTGCCTCGTTGATGTAGGTGACATTGCCTTCGAGGTTGCTGACCATGATCAGGTCATTACTGTTTTCTACCAATGACAGGAGTTGTTGCTGTTCTTTGCGTACGGCTACTTCATTGCCTATATCAAAAGCGATAGCGAGGATGTGTGTGGAATTGGCTTCTTCCATTGCCACGGTAGCAATGTTCACCTGTACCCAGCGTACACTGCCATCCTGGTGATAGTATTGTTTGATCTGGTTGTAAAATTCCTGTTCGCCATTGACAAGGCTGGCGAATAACTTGTCGCTTTCCCCTCTGTAGTCTGCCTGCACAATACTTCTGTAGTGCATACCTGACAGCTCTGGCTGTGCATATCCCAGTAATCCTGCAAAGGCTTTATTCACCTCCTGTATGACCCCGTTTTTATCAAGGAAGGCCATGCTGATACTTGAATTATTAAATGCCAGGAGGAAGCGTTGTTCTACTTCTTTGAGCAGACGGGTATGTTCCCTGGATTCTGTCACATCCAGACCGATGCCTGAAAAAGATACAGGCCTGCCCGTGAGGTCATAGTAATATTTACCCCTGATTTTGACCCAGTGTACAGTGCCGTCTTTCCATATGAACCGGCATTCGTAGCTGAGTATACCAGTGTCCATGGCTTCTTCATAAGCGGCCTCTCTTATCTTGCGGTCTTCGGGGTGTACATAGGGGAGAAAAATATCTCTGAATTGAGTGCCTCCCATCCGTTCGCCCATGATCATGTGTGCGAGCGAGGGGGAATAGGTGATGGTATTACTGGCGAAATCGATGGTGAACGATCCGGCACCGGAACTTTCCATAGCGATAGTGGAGAGTCTTTCTGCTACTTCGGCTTTTTCATTGGCGGCGACTTCACTGGTGATGTCCATCGCCATGCCGGAGAGGCGTGCAGCTGTATCTTCAGGGGTGAAGTATACCTGCCCTTTTACCTGTATCCAGCGCAGCGAGCGATTATCTACATCGGCAGTTCTGAATCGCAGGTTGATGCTGTTGTCAACTTGCTTTTGTATGAGTTTCTTAGCGGACTCACGCACCTGTTGCCTGTCTGCCGGATGTAGGCTGCCTAACAACATTTCATAGGTAATATTTGTCACCGGCGGTAAGCCGAATAGCTCTTTACATGTGGTGTCCAGTATTACTTTATTCTGAAGAATATCAATATCCCAAATACCGATACCTACGGCATGAAGGGTGGCTTTTATCTGTTGTATCTCCTGACCAACGGGAGCGGTCTGATCAGATGGGGGATTCTCATGCATAATCTGTGATTCAAATACAATATAGCTCAAATTATTTCACGATGAGAGCAATCAGTTCTTCGGTGGAAAGCTTACCTGAAATATCGCTGCCTGCCAGCAATTGATCTGCCAGATCACGTTTATTCCGATGCAGGGAAATGATCTTTTCTTCAATTGTATCCTGCATCACAAGTCGGTAGATGGTCACAGGTTTTGTCTGCCCCATTCTGTAAGCACGATCTGAAGCTTGCTCTTCTATCGCCGGGTTCCACCATGGGTCCAGGTGAATGACATAATCTGCTGCGGTGAGGTTGAGTCCCAGCCCACCAGCTTTGAGACTAATGAGGAAGAGATCTGCGGTGCCACTCTGAAATTGTTTCACCCGTTCTTCCCTGTCAGGAATAGACGTTGCTCCATCCAGATAAAGGTAGGAAATCCCTTTGTCATCCAGTGCTCGTTTTACCAGTTCCAGGTGGCGTACAAACTGACTAAATACCAACGCCCTGTGTTTATTGGAAATGAGTTCTTCCACAATTTCGAGACAGGTGGCCAGTTTGGAAGAAGGGATGTTCACTTCCGTATGCAACATCTGTGGGTGGCAGGCTGCCATACGAAGTTTGCCTATTTCGGTCAGGGTATTCAGGTGTTGCTTGCTGTCGCTGACCCTATACTTACGGATGTTTTCAATAGCCTTGAGACGGATCGCTTCATAAAAAGCCCTTTCATCGTGAGATAAAGGGATAAGTTTGACGATCTCCGTTTTTTCCGGCAATTCATCCAGCACAGCGCCTTTTGTTCTGCGCAACATGTAAGGAGCGATCAGTTTTTTCAGGTGAACCTTGACGGTGCTATCTGGATTATATACAACTGGTGTGGTGAATTGTCTGGTAAAATGCTTGAGTGTACCCAACAGCCCTGGATTGATGAAATGGAAAAGACTCCATATCTCATTCAGGTTATTCTGGATAGGGGTACCCGTGAGTATTAACCGGAAATGTACTTGTAGTGCCATGGCAGCTTTTGCTGTTCTGGTCTGGTAGTTTTTGATGGCATGTGCTTCGTCCAGGATCACGGTATCCCACTCAATAGCAGTGAGTATTGCTCTCTCTGAGAGCAACAACCCATAGGTGATGATGACCACAGAGAAACCTCCTGCAGCAGCTAACAACTCTTTTCTGTCTCCTCCTGCATGCAGCACGACCACTCTTAAAGAGGGGGCAAAACGATTGATCTCATTGATCCAGTTAGGTAATACAGAGGCCGGGCATACGACTAAAGCAGGGCCTTCTGCTCCTCTGTGGAGCAATAAGGTGATAGCCTGAATGGTTTTCCCCAAACCCATATCATCTGCCAGACAAGCGCCGGCACCCAGATTCGCTAATCGTACCATCCAGCGGAAACCATCTTCCTGATAAGGACGCAGGGTTGCCTGCAAAGCTTCCGGAATAGCAGGCGTAACTGATATGATTTCTTTCCATCGCTGCTTTTGTGCTTTGAAAGCGGCATCCGTTTCCACGCTACCCGCATCTTCCAGCATCTCATCCAGCATATGGGCGGCCATAGGCTGGATTTTCACAGACTCGTGGTCAGCGGTGGCAAAGCTGTTGATTTCCTGTAACTGTCGGTAGAGCTTTTTGGTGAGTGCCAGATAACTGCCATTCCGGAGTGGAATGAAACGGCTTCTATGTTGTACGGTATTATCCAGCAATTCTTTCAGCGACAGTACCATGTCTTCATCCACCTTCAGTTCTCCCTGACATTCGAGCCACTTACGGTTCGATTTTACTGTCAGTGTCATTCTACGGGTAGTGACAACCTTGCGGATGCGCAGTTTTTCACCTTCCGGCCATTCTGAAATAGCCAGTTCAGGGTTTTCGTGAATCACTTCAAGTAGTTGCAGGCAATCTCTGGGATCGGAGAAGATAATGTGATCATCTTCTATTTCCTGTGCCACTGCCTGTTGGATAAGTTCCAGTAAACGGGCATAGTTCGCTTTCTCCTCTTCCAGATCGCGGGTAGCCTGACAGCGTTCCCCATTCATCACACCTATAATGTGGGCTGCACCTTCTCCCGGTTTGCAATAGGGAGGGTCTGCACCAAAAGGTTTTACAAAGAAGGATGCCTTCAGTGCATCGGCAGTAGGTTGTAACTGAACTGTGATGCGGGTATCGCCTTTACGTTGCTGAATATTGAGGGAAGTACCTTCCAGATTGGCGTGTACGGTAATGTGTGCGCCTATTTGCTGTAAGGCAGTGAGCAATTGTTCTTTGCCATCGGCAGGTACGACGGGAATCTGTTGAATAGTTTGTAAGAGGGTACGTTGTTTAGGCGTCAACCTGAATACTTTCAGTCTTGTTTCAGATTCTCTGATGAAGATGATCTCTTTTGATAAATCGGTGGTGGGGAGGTTACTATCAAAAGTAAATCCCTTACCTGTTTTATTGACCAGCAGCTCTGGCTCTCCTTTTACGATATCTAACGAGATATCGGGATCATGGGCCATGAAGAGGTAAGGATGCCCGGCCATTTCCGGCCACACCCTGTCTTCAAACACATAATCGTCCGAGCCGTAAGTATAGAAACTTTGTTTGATCAGGCAGTCTCCTATTCGTACATCCTGTGGCGTCATACCGGGTATCACCCCTTCCCTGAACCTTTTCATGTCCACAGGTCGGCCTCTGCTCCACCCGGAGGTATCGTTAAAGGATTGGAGAATGACCTGGATCTCTTTGGTAGTGGGTTCTACAAGATAAGCAATACGTATTGTCTGCTGTGGTTTTTCCGCTTGCTGTGCTTCCGGTATAGAGAGTAATTTCAACAGCCTTTCCCACTCCGCAGTTCTTTTCAGCTGGGAGAGCAATGGTTTTTTGCCGATGACGGATGCCGCTTCGAGGTAGGCATCTTCTTTCTTACGAAAGCCCTCATCTTTAAACAGGTAGAGGTATTCGTAAGTAAGGAACCGGTAGTGATTTTGAATGCCTTTATACAGTAATTGTGTGCTGAGATCTTTGTAGGTCTTCAGCAATTTACTGGCAGGCAGGTAGATCTGTAGGCAGATCAATGCCAGGTAACTGATCAGGTTTCCATGATTGCCCTGTAATAGGATCAGCAGCATGTTTTCTGCTTTTTCTTTTCTGCCCTGATGGAAATGGAGTAAACTGATAGCAGGGGTAATGTCTGCTCTCAGCTTCTTCTCGTAGAAGGTCACGATTTTCGTGATCAGGGGAAATGATCGGGAATCAGGGAGTAAGGTCAGGTTGAAGACGTATATAAAGGATAGTACCGGCGATAGCGGTACCATGTGTTTACGATCGGTTTTAGGTTGCTGTTTGATGCCTTGCTCAAATAAAAGAAACGCAGCATCCGGTTGTTGGTCATAGAGCGCAATCACTGCCTGTGAAAACGGATCGTCAGAAGGTTTCATAGCACCTTCCAACACATTCCAGTTAATAATCGGCGGGGCTGATGCCAGTATTGAAACCGGCGACAAATTTCGCAGTTGCAGATTGATGGCCGCCTGATAAATGACCTGAACACTATCAGTTTCAAACAGCTGCAATAAAGGCTTGTATTCCGGAAAGTACAGTAGATAGCAGAGATAAGGCAAATATTCATTGATCTCTCCGCTGATGCGCATCACCGGTGCTCTTAATAACGACTTCTCTCCTGTGAAGAATGCGATCAACAGTTGCTGTAGTTCCTGAATCCTCGCGTTGCTGCTATAAAACGAGTAGGGTTTTACCTGCTGAATTAATTGCAGGTATTGTGGCTGCCTTACTTTTTCCGGGAATAAAAAAAAGCTCATGGCCGGATCGAGTGAATAGTTGCCGGTCACATGTTTGACCACTATACCCGCTGCTATGAGCTCTTCCAATATGTCAGCAATTACATCCTGTGGTATATCAAGTAACTTTAGCACGGCATCTGAGAGCATGTATTTATCTACCGGGTAGATGTAAACGGCTAGTATGTCTATTACCAGTTGTGTTTCCTCGTTCCGTGAGTGATAAATATCCAGATAATGCGCGCTATCAACCATTGGTACAAATGTAGCAAAAGGCTACCATTCCCTGTGCGATGACATAACTGTTGTGGAATGTTTTGGGGTAAATAATTTTGGAGTTATCATTCTATCTTATGCTTCTTTCACAAATGACAACATATATTTTGCGATAGTTAAAAAAGATGCCAGGTCACTGGGTTTGGTGATATAATCCACCACTCCCAGTTCAATACTACGTGCTTTAAATACCGGACTACTTGAAGTACTCCATATGATCTTAGGAATTCCCAGATACCTCGACTGGTCATTTAGCTCCTCTACAATTTCAACCCCCGTTAGTTCCGGAATATTATAATCCAGGATCATTAACACAGGAAGCTCCTTGTCCTCTATACTTTCCAGATATTTAATGAATTTTCTGCCGTTAGGGATACACACCAGCTGCCAGGTAGGATCTATTTCACTAAATGCATTTTCTAATAATTCCTGATCATCAATATCATCTTCTGCTAACAGAATAAGCCGCTTCGAATGGCCTGAAAATTGCATCTTTTAGTAATGTTTAACGTTTCTGTAACGCTAAATTACCATTTCAAAGCATACAATGTATGATTACCTGGAACAAACCTTCTTTTGTTTTTAAATCATTGATTGGGCACGCATTAAAGATAATTTTTTAGCATATATAAGTATAAAGTCGCTAATACCTTCAGCATGAACACCCGGAAGAAGAATTCTGCCGCCACTCCCTTGCCTGCCACAAATGTGGAAATTGCTCCACAGTCTTCCCCAATGTCCAACCATGCGACCGATAGTGTCGTAGACGAACTGGATATGCGCCAGTTGTTACAGGTCCTTTCTGAAGTTAAGAATGGTAATTTCACTGTCCGGATGCCGGCAGATAATATTGGTTTAAGCGGTAAAATTTGTGATACCGTCAACGATATTATTGCCCTCAACGAAACATTGGTGGAAGAACTCATGCTGGCCCGGAATACGATCGGGAAAATGGGGAAACTGAATCACAGGGTACAAATGCCCCGCACTGCCAAAGGGTCGTGGAATATGGCAGAAGTATCTATCAATAACCTGATCTCTGATCTGGTACATCCTACCATCGAAATTGCCCATGTAATCAGCTCCGTGGCAAAAGGTAATCTCTCTCAGGAAATGCCCTTACAAATTGAGGATCACGTACTGCAGGGGGAATTTGCCCGTATCGCCACTGAGGTAAATGGCATGGTGAAACAATTGAACCTCTTCACTCTCGAGGTAACGCGCGTAGCACGTGAGGTAGGTTCTGAAGGTAAACTGGGTGGTCAGGCGAAGGTAAAAGACGTAGCCGGTGTATGGAAAGACCTCACCGACTCTGTAAACCAGATGGCAGGTAACCTCACTGACCAGGTGCGAAATATCGCTGAAGTAACCACCGCTGTGGCGAAAGGTGACCTCTCTAAAAAAATCACTGTAGACGTACAAGGAGAAATTCTTGAACTGAAAGATACCATCAACACCATGGTGGACCAGCTGAACTCCTTCTCCTCCGAGGTGACCCGTGTGGCGCGTGAGGTAGGTACAGATGGTAAACTGGGTGGTCAGGCAGAAGTAAAAGGGGTAGCCGGTACATGGAAAGACCTCACTGACTCTGTAAACCAAATGGCTTCGAACCTGACAGGTCAGGTGCGAAACATTGCGGAAGTGACCACCGCTGTGGCGAGAGGTGACCTCTCCCGCAAAATTACCGTGGATGTAAAAGGAGAGATCCTTGAGTTGAAAAACACGATCAATACGATGGTGGACCAGCTGAACTCCTTCTCTGCCGAGGTAACGCGTGTGGCGCGTGAAGTAGGTTCTGAAGGTAAACTGGGTGGTCTGGCCACTGTGAAAGGCGTAGGTGGTGTATGGAAAGACCTGACCGAATCGGTAAACCAGATGGGTTCTAACCTGACAGCTCAGGTGCGAAATATTGCTGAAGTAACGACCGCCGTGGCGAAAGGTGACCTTTCCCGCAAGATTACGGTGGATGTAAAAGGAGAGATCCTTGAGTTGAAAAACACCATCAATACGATGGTGGATCAGCTGAACTCCTTCGCCTCTGAGGTAACGCGTGTGGCCCTGGAAGTAGGTACGGAAGGTAAACTGGGTGGTCAGGCAAAAGTACAGGGTGTGGGCGGTACATGGAAAGACCTTACCGACTCTGTAAACCAGATGGCTTCTAACCTGACCGGTCAGGTACGTAACATTGCCGAAGTAACGACTGCCGTGGCAAACGGTGACCTTTCCAAAAAGATCACGGTGGATGTGGCAGGAGAAATACTGGAACTGAAGAAGACCATCAACACGATGGTGGATCAGCTGAACTCCTTCGCCTCCGAGGTAACGCGTGTGGCGCTGGAAGTAGGTACGGAAGGTAAACTGGGTGGTCAGGCAAAAGTACAGGGTGTGGGTGGTACATGGAAAGACCTGACCGAATCAGTAAACCAGATGGGTTCTAACCTGACAGCACAGGTGCGAAACATCGCCGAAGTAACGACTGCCGTGGCAAAAGGAGACCTCTCCCGCAAAATCACGGTGGATGTAAAAGGAGAAATTCTTGAACTGAAAAATACCATCAACACGATGGTGGACCAGCTGAACGCCTTTGGTAGTGAGGTATTCAGGGTGGCGCGCGAAGTAGGTTCTGAAGGTAAACTGGGTGGTCAGGCAGACGTACCAGGTGTAGAAGGTTTGTGGAAAGATCTGACCGACTCTGTAAATATCATGGCCTCTAACCTCACCTCCCAGGTACGTAACATCGCGGAAGTAACGACTGCGGTGGCGAATGGAGACCTTTCCCGCAAAATTGAAGTAGATGTAAAAGGAGAGATCCTTGAACTGAAAAATACCATCAACACCATGGTGGAACAGCTGCGCGCCTTTGCCTCTGAGGTAACGCGTGTGGCACGTGAGGTAGGTACTGAAGGTAAACTGGGTGGTCAGGCAAATGTACCAGGTGTAGGTGGTACCTGGAAAGATCTGACCGATTCTGTAAACCAGATGGCGGGTAACCTTACGGCACAGGTACGTAACATCGCCGATGTGGCTATTGCCGTGGCAAATGGTGACATGAGCCGCAAAATCACGGTGGATGTACGCGGAGAAATTCTCCAGCTGAAAGAAACCCTCAATACGATGGTGGACCAGCTTCGTGCTTTTGCCTCTGAGGTAACGCGTGTGGCACGTGAGGTAGGTACTGATGGTAAACTGGGTGGTCAGGCATTCGTACCGGGTGTAGCTGGTACCTGGAAAGATCTGACCGATTCTGTAAACCAGATGACGGGTAACCTTACCTCGCAGGTGCGTAACATCGCCGAAGTAACGAAAGCCGTGGCTTCTGGTGACCTTACCAAAAAAGTAACGATCGATGTAAAAGGAGAGATCCTTGATCTGAAAAATACCATCAATACGATGGTGGACCAGCTGAACTCCTTCTCTGTAGAGGTAACGCGTGTGGCGCGTGAAGTGGGTACGGAAGGTAAACTGGGTGGTCAGGCAGAAGTACAGGGTGTGGGTGGTACCTGGAAGGATCTCACCGACTCTGTAAACATGATGGCCTCTAACCTTACCAACCAGGTACGAGGTATTGCCAAAGTAGTAACCGCCGTAGCAACGGGTAACCTGAAGCAAAAACTCTCCATCGTGTCGCGGGGTGAGGTAGCACAACTGACGGACACCATCAATGAAATGATCGATACCCTCGCTCTCTTTGCCGACCAGGTAACTACGGTTGCCCGCGAAGTAGGTGTGGAAGGGCGTTTGGGCGGTCAGGCAAGTGTGCCGGGTGCATCTGGTATCTGGAAAAACCTGACGGAAAACGTGAACCAGCTGGCAGAAAACCTCACTACGCAGGTACGTGCAATTTCTGCCGTAGCCTCTGCGGTAACGAAAGGTGACCTGACCCAGATGATCCGCGTAGAAGCGAAAGGCGAGGTGGAAGAACTGAAAGATACCATCAACCAGATGATCGCCAACCTGAAACAAACTACGCTTCGTAACCAGGAGCAGGACTGGCTAAAATCGAACCTTGCACAGTTCACACAGATGCTGCAAGGTCAGAAAGATCTCAATACCGTGACCCGCCGCATTCTCTCAGAACTCGCGCGGGTGGTACGTGCACAGAAAGGGATGTTCTACATACTGGAACAGGAAGAGAACCTGGAAAATCCAAAACTCAAACTGTTCGCTTCCTATGCATATGGCGAAGAAGAAAGCATCAGCCGCGAATTCTCACTGGGACAAGGTTTGGTAGGACAGGTAGCCCTCGACAAAGAACGAATCTTACTCACAAACGTACCTTCTAATTATATCAAGATCAGCTCTGGCCTTGGTGAAGCTGCGCCAATGAACCTGATCGTACTGCCGGTGCTCTTTGAAACAGAGATCAAGGCGGTGATAGAACTGGCCAGCTTCGATGCCTTTGGTGAAACACACCTTGACTTCCTCAGTCAGCTCACAGAATCTATTGGTATCGTATTGAACACCATCGAAGCCAACTCCCGTACAGAAGACCTGCTGGCGCAATCCCAGTCACTGGCGGATGAGTTGAGACGTACCAATGAAGAGCTGCAGGATAAAGCCCACCTGCTGGTAAAACAAAAGGACGAAGTGGAAGACAAGAACAAAGAGGTGGAAGAAGCCCGTCGCTCGCTGGAAGAAAAAGCAGAGCAGCTACAGCTGACTTCCAAATACAAATCAGAATTCCTGGCCAATATGTCGCATGAGCTGCGTACACCGCTGAACTCACTGCTCATTCTGGCCCAGCAATTATACGAAAACCATGATGGTAACCTGAATGAAAAACAGGTGCGCTACGCCAAGACCATTCATAGTTGTGGGGATGACCTGATCCAACTGATCAACGATATCCTCGATCTGTCTAAGATCGAATCTGGTTATATCTCTACCGACTTTATCAAAGTTCGCTTCAATGAGGTGATTGGATTTGTGGAAACGACCTTCAAGCATATCTCTGAAAGCAAGAATCTGCGTTTCAGAATAGAGATGGATGATCAGTTGCCACAAACACTGGAAACCGACGTACAGCGTCTGAACCAGATCCTGAAGAACCTGCTCTCCAATGCATTTAAGTTTACAGAAAAAGGGGAAGTCCGCCTCCGTATTTACGAAGCGCGTCACAACTGGAAACAACAAAATGACAGCCTGGAAAGTGCTACTAAAGTGGTGGCATTTGAAATCAGGGATACAGGTATCGGTATTTCCAAAGACAAACAAAATATCATCTTCGAAGCCTTCCAGCAGGCAGAGGGGTCTACCAGCCGTAAATATGGCGGTACCGGTCTGGGATTGAGTATCAGCCGTGGTCTGGCAGACCTGTTGGGTGGTTCAATTGAATTGATGAGTGAAGCTGGTAAGGGTAGCACCTTCACCCTCTTCCTGCCACTTGACTATAATCCATCCGTGATCAGAAAAGAGAAGCAAAGTAGTCTGACGGTGGGTGAATACACCTTGCCGCAGCCATATGAACCACCGATGATACCAAGTCGTACTGTGAGCGAAACCAAAGACCTGGAGGGTCTGAATGAGATCATCAATGAGATAGGCGACGACAGAACGCATATTATGGACACCGACAAGGTAGTACTGATCGTGGAAGATGATGTACGCTTTGCGAAGATCATGCAGGAAAAGGCGCATGAGATGGGGCTAAAAGTAGTGGTGGCCACCAGTTTTGGCGAAGTGTTCGACCTCACAAACAAGTTCAATCCAATCGCTGTGACACTGGATGTGAAGTTGCCGGATGCCAGCGGATGGAGGGTGCTTGACCTGTTTAAAAACGACATTAACCTGCGGCATATTCCTATCCACCTGATATCTGGTGAAGAAAACAGGTTGCTGGCCATGCACCGTGGGGCACGTAGCTTCAACCTGAAGCCATTAAAAACAGAAGCGCTGAATATTCTCTTCAGCAGTATCATCGATCAGCATGAGCGCAAGACGAAGAGAGTATTGGTGGTAGAAGACAATGAGCCGGATGCATCACAGATAGCCCGTATCCTGGACAATGGAGAGCTGATAGAAATGGAATTTGTAGATAATGGAAAATCGGCCCTTGATGCCATCAATCAAAATAATTATGATTGTATCATCGCAGATTATATGTTGCCGGATATAGATGGTGCAGACTTTGTGGCTGGATTAAATACCGTGAACAGGTACAATGCTACACCTGTCATTGTATATTCTGCGCGGGACTTTTCCAACAATGAAAAATCCAAACTGAAGCAATATGCCAATAAAATATTGCTAAAGGGCGTTAACTCATTGGATTTGTTGCTGGAAGAAACGATCATGCAGTTGCACCTGAACCACCAGGCATTATTACCTGAAAAGAAAAAGCTAATCGAAGATCTGCGTTCTCAGAAAGATGTGTTAATCCATAAGAATGTACTGGTAGTCGATGATGATGTACGTAACTTGTTTGCCCTGACTACAGCATTTGAGCGTTTCCATATCAATACTATTACGGCAGAAAGTGGGAAAGAGGCGATGAGTATTCTCAGCGAGAATAACCTGATCGACATTGTGCTGATGGATATCATGATGCCGGAAATGGATGGATATGAGACGATGCAGAAAATTCGCAGGGAACATAAGAACAGTGCATTGCCGATCATAGCAGTGACAGCGAAGGCGATGAAGGGGGATAGAGAGAAATGTCTGGAAGCCGGCGCATCTGATTATATCACAAAACCATTGAAGATAGATCAGCTGTTATCGTTGATGAGAGTGTGGTTATACCGTTAATGTAAATACTTTATATCGATAAATATATTAATTTATATTCATTCCGAAAAAATTGAATAGGTGCAGCACCACGATGTCATAAAAATATTAGTAGTTGATGACCGACCGGATAATCTTTTGTCAATAGAATCCATATTGGAAAGGGAAAGCTACATCATCGTCAAAGCAAACTCTGGACGGGCTGCATTGAAGATCCTGCTTAAAGAATTTGATTTCTCCCTGATCCTGATGGATGTGCAGATGCCTGATATGAACGGTTTTGAAACAGCCACTTTCATTTATCAGCGTGAGAAGCTAAAAGATATTCCGATCATCTTCATCACTGCCCATAGTCACGAAGAAGAAGTGATCTTCAAAGGTTATAAGGCGGGTGCTGTCGATTTCATCTATAAGCCAATTAACCCGGAGTTGTTGCGTATCAAGGTAGGCCTGTTTGTAGAGTTGTATAGAAAGACACAATCACTCATTGCACAGGAACAAAAACTACTGAATGCCAACGCTTCACTACAGAAGGAAATAGAGGAAAGAGAAGCTTCTGAGCTGAGAGTATTAGATCTGAACAAGCAATTGCTGCAAAACAATATTCACCTCAAAGCGGTGAATGCTGAACTGGATAGATTTGCTTATATCGCATCGCATGATTTGCAGGAGCCGCTCCGTAAGATCAGGGTGTTCAGCGATATGATCGTTCAGAAAAAAAGCAGCAGCGAAGAAGTGAATAAGTATGTGATGAAAATCACGAACGCCACTATCCGCATGCAACAATTGGTCAGCGACTTACTCCGTTTCTCCCGTCATTCTATACAGGGAGGAGACTTTATTGACTCTGATCTGAATGAAATAGTGAAAGATGCATTGAACGAACTGGAGATAAAAATTCAGCAGAACAATGCGATTATTAAAATTGATCCATTACCGTCTATACATGTGATCCCAACCCTGATGCGGCAGCTGTTTTATAATTTAATCAGCAATGCGTTGAAGTTCAGAAAGAAGGATGTGGCGCCGGAAGTACATATCTATGCGCAGAAAGAATCGCCGGAAGATGCGACGAGTCAACTGTATAAGATCTATATCACAGATAATGGAATTGGTTTTGAGAGCCAGTATGCAGAGGATATTTTCATCGTGTTTAAACGACTGCATAGTTACCATGAGATAGAAGGTACGGGTATTGGGTTGTCTATTTGTAAGAAGATCATGGAGCAGCATAATGGTTTTATTACAGCTTCAGGGGAATTGGAACAAGGAGCGACATTTGTAATAGGTATACCGGTAAAACAGAGAGAGCCGCTACCGCAGGCGCTATAAGCCCCCGCGGCAGCGGCTCCTGGCGGTTCAAAATCTTTTGCCGGAGGCAAAAGATTTTGAACCGCATTTTATTTTATAGTAAAACTACCATTCAATTTCACATCATCACTACTACCTCCTACCATCACACTAAACGTTCCTGGCTCCACTACCCACTTATTCTGCGCATTCAGCAATTGCAGATCTTCGGGATTCAGTTCAAAACTAATTTCCTTAGACTCCCCTGCCTTCAAATGCACGCGCTGGAAGCGTTTTAGCTGTTCATTCGCTGTCACCACAGAGCTATAATCATCTCTTACATACAGCTGTGCTACCTCATCCCCTTCTACCTTACCAGTATTCTTCACAATAAACTTTACCGCTACTTTCTTTCCATACACACTCACCTGCAGGTTCTCATAACCGAAAGTAGTGTAGCTCAAACCATATCCAAAGCTATATTGTGGCTTAAAAGTCATCTCAACATAATCATGTCTTGAAGCATTCTTATAGTTATAATACACCGGCAGCTGGCCTACAGATTTAGGAATAGACACTGGCAAACGTCCGGCAGGATTGTAATCGCCAAACAATACATCTGCTACCGCATGCCCACCTTCCTGACCAGGATACCATGCATTCAGAATAGCAGGTACATTGTCAGCAGCCCATGTGATATTCAAAGGACGGCCTTCAATTAATACCAGTACAATAGGTTTGCCGGTTGCAGCCAGGCTTTTCAGCAATTTATTCTGTAAACCCATCAGATCCAGACTCACCCTGTCATACCCTTCACCACTTTCCATATCACTCACAGCGTTTTCGCCTGATTTTACTTCAGCCGCACCCGTAGCCTGATAAGAAGTTTTGAAATCACGTGCACTGGAACCACCTAATACAAGCACGACTGCATCCGCACCCTTTGCTGCAGCAACCGCAGCAGCGATATTATCATTGGCAGTATCACGAATGGCACAACCTTTCACATAAGTCACATTGGTACCTGTTCCTAACTTCGCTTTAATACCCTCTAAAACGGTCACAATTTTCTCTTCCGGCTGCGGAGCGGTATAATCCCCCAACTGGTTGTAGATATTGTCTGCATTCGGCCCGATAACGGCTAAATTCTTAATTGACTTGCTCAGTGGCAGCAGGTTGTTTTCATTCTTCAATAAAACAATTGATTCCAGTGCTACCTTTTTAGACAGTGCAATATGCGCAGGAGTGGCTACTGCTTTATCAACAGCTGCCGGATCTACATATGGATTTTCGAACAGCCCCATTTTGAATTTCACGCGCAGCACATGTGCTGTTGCAGAATCAATGGTGGCCATTGTCACCAGTTTATCCTTTACTGCTTTGATCAGTGCATCGCCATAGGCTGCACCGCCCAGGTCATTGTCCAGACCTGCATTGATGCTCATCGCTGCTGCCTGTTCTATATCAGCTGCTACACGATGGTTTGAATTCATACTTGGAATACCATGCAGATCGGAAACTGTATATCCTTTGAATCCCCAGTCTTTCACCAGCACATCCTTCAGCAGGAAAGCATTGGCACTGCAAGGGATACCATCTATAGAGTTGTAAGATGCCATGATAGAGAGTGCACCTGCTTTGATCGCATCTCTGAACGGAGGCAGGTAGGACATATACAGGTCACGCTGACCAGTAAGTGCAATACCACCATTGTGCCCACCTTCAGGAGAACCGTAGGCGGTAAAATGCTTCAGGGTAGAAATAATGTTTTTACCACTGTTGATATTGCTGCCCTGGAAACCTTTTACCATGGCAATACCCATCTGGCCAACCAGGTAGGGGTCTTCGCCATAAGTCTCTTCCAGGCGTGACCATCTTGGTTCACGCACCAGGTCCAATACAGGACCATAGCCAATGTGTGCACCCTGAACCCTTGCTTCTACAGCAATAGCACTTGCCATTTCCTGTATCAGAGCAGGATCCCAGGTACTTGCCTGTCCGATAGAAGTAGAGAATACGGTGGTACCAATTGCCATATGTCCATGCGGACATTCTTCTGCCAGTATCAATGGAATACCCAGGCGGGTATTTTCCATCATATATTTCTGCATGGCATTGGTGGCTTCAGCACTCTGGCGTGGGCTCAGACCTGTTTCCAGTGTCTTTTGTGTCCATGGATCGGCTCTGAGCGTAGCCCAGAAACTACCGATATGTCTTTTGGATATCTCTTCTTTGAACGTTTCACTTATACCTACAGCATCACCTTTCTTTTCGTACATAGGCCAACCGAGCAGTGTATTCAGCTGCCCGACTTTTTCTTCCAGCGTCATCCGTTGCAGCAGATCTTTCACCCTTGCTTCAACCGGTGCTTTCGCATTTTTGTAGGTCTGTGCACCAGCCTGACCAACGGCCAGCAACAGTACCCCAAGCATGATAATTCGTTGTCTGATTTTCATCGTTACCTGTTAAATTTATTGACAATCATTCATTTAGATGAATTGCGAGTCCTAAAAATAACAAGTATAGGGGTTAGTTTTTAAATAATTTTTAAAGTGATTTTATCTTCTCCCAGAGTGATAAATTATTAACGGGCTTTGATCTTTTTTAGCTCCCGCATGCCATCTTCATTATTCGGATTGATCTGGATGGAACGCTCGTAGAGGGCAATAGCTTCGTTTCGTTTACCCGCCTTGTTCAGTGCTTCTCCATAACTATCGTAGGTATTGAAACTAAGTGGAAATAGCAGACAGTTGAGTTTAAAGATCTCCAGAGCTGCATTGATCCGGTAGTAATCATAAAGCTGCTCATACCCTGCCTTGTTCAGTTCCCACTCACTCAGATAGTAGTGAGCAGTGTCAGTTTTCAGCAGGGATAATTGTGTAGCAGCGGCATCAGCACCTTCTTTGACTAAGGTAGTTACATATATTCTGGCCAATGATTTTTTATCATCGATTTTTTTCGGTGGCTCATTGTTTAACATATGCAATGCATTGGTGACGATCGCACCAAAAGAAGGAGCCGCAGTGTTGTCAAAAGCAATGATCGTTTGGTTTTTATCGAGGTTGTGGTAGTAGAAAGTAGCGAGCCCGAATTTGAAACCACCATGCCCTGCTCCTTTGCCATAGCCGGGTTGATCAAATAATTCCCAGCCTAAGCCGTAAGAACCTGTACCGTCACCCTGCATGGTATCCATTACCTTTTCGCTGTGAATAGTTCCATTTTTCAATTTCACAGGTGTGAGCGCAAGTTGTACAGTAGCAGGACTGAGTAACTTATAACGAAAGAATGCTTTGTCAAATAATAACATGTCATTCACCGTCGTGATGATGTTGGATGCACCAATTGCTGCGTCATTGTTATAGTCTGTATACCGGTATCTTTTTAAATCACCTGTTCTTGAAAAGGTATCGATCGCAAAACTTTCATACGCATGTTTTGTGACCTGTGTGGGCAGTTTGTTTTGAGTAGGATCATAAACAAATGTTTCATACATGTGTGCGGGGTTAAAAATGTGTTTTGTTAAATAGGCATCAAATTGTTCATGACTGATCTGTTCTACCAGCAGACCTAATAATACAAATCCATTATTGCAATAGCGAAACGCTTCACCCGGTTTGAATGCAAGTGTTCTGTGTGCAGCCTTTAGCTGATCAATGAGTATATGACTGGTTACAATCGTATCAGGATATTGTTTGATCAATGGTTCAAACAACTCGATATCAGGTAAGCCGGAAGTGTGTGTGAGCAAGTGTCTGATCGTAATGTAGGGATATGGAAAGTCAGGGAAGTATTGCTGGAAAGAATCATCCAGGTTTAACTTCCCCTTTTCCATCAGCTGAAGAATGGCGGTAGCTGTAAATGTCTTTGATATAGAAGCAAGGTTAAATGGTGTTTCCAAAGTATTCGGCGTACGCGACGGCATATCGGCATAGCCATATGAAAGACTGTGAATGACTTTCCCTTTTTGGGCCATCAATATATTGCCATTGAGTAGCTGAAAGTCTTGCGCAGACAATGATAGACTGGAGCTGAGCAGGGTGGTTATTAAAATGGATTTCATGTCAGTACAATTTTGATAGGACAATATTAATCCAGCCAGATTGCACCAGATTTTAAATGTGATTAAACCACTTGAATGTGGGATAAAAAAGGGAAAGAGGATTTGGTGCCCGAATTAAAAGAGACCGTATCTGGATTATGATACGGCCTCTCAGGGTACAAGGATAGGGATAACAAAGGATGCAGGACCGGTTTATTCTTTAGGTAGTTGTTGATTATTCTTTTCACCTAATTGTTCCAGCAGCTTCAGACCCAGCAGTCCGCTAATAGGACCATTGTTGCCATCGCCACCACCACCGATCAGTATGTCAGGCATAATCTTAATATGCTGTTCACCGATCGCTTCCATCACTTTCAATTGTGTGAAGTTGTTACCACCCATAGCTTCCACCGCCAGCTTATAAGACTCAGCGCTTGATTTACCAATCGCCAGGATCTTTTCCGCTTCTGCATTACCTGTTAAGGATATTTTTTCAGCTTCTGCTCTTGCCGTTAATTCCGTTCTTTCAGCTTCTGCTTTTGCCAGCACTCTTACTTTTTCTGCTTCACCACTTGCCAGCAGTTTCATACGATCCGCTTCTGCATTGGCTTGCAGGCGTACACTGTTTGCATCACCTGTTGCTTTCTTTACAGAAGCATCTGCAATTCTTTCCGCAATCAATACGCCCTGATCTGCTTTTACGATATCTTTCTGTATCTCTGCGATAGCGGTTTCTTTTTCCAGTACCTGTCTGGTTTCCTGTGCACGCATCTGTGTTTCATAAGTCACCTTTTGTTCTTCAGCGATCTTACGATCCGTCAGTGTTTTCATCAGGCTTTCAGGAGGAACGATATCACCGATCAGCGTATCTACACCGAATACGTTGTATTGTTCCAACACACGGCCGATGTGCAGTTTCGCAGATTCCTGTCTTTCCTTACGGCTCTTCAGGAAGTCGATCACTTCAGCATCCTGCGCAGAGTTACGGAAGTAGTTGCCGATGGTAGGTTCCAGTACCTGAGTGACCAGGTTACTCATGTTACCAAAGCGGGCAATTACCTTAGGTGCTTCGCTGGCAGGGATATGAATGATCTGTGCCACGTCGAGGTTGAATGTAAAACCATCCTTACTACGCACAGTAATGGTAGAGAGGTTTTTATCCAGCTGGTGGGCCTCACTGCGGGCACTCGCCCAGTTCAGTACCAGGTTGGTAGTAGGTACATATTCGACCTTCATGATGTAAGTATTGATAGGATACTTACCGGGGCCTAATGGTTCTGCCCATACACCTTTGTAGTTTTTACCTACAATGTTACCGTGTTTAAAATCGGTACCACTCAGGTCTTCACCTTCGTTACCTACATAAGAGATCACAACACCCACATGGCTGATAGGAATTTCAGTCATGGTACGCATCTCTACCTTTGCAAACCACGGGTTCATAAAGTAAGAACCAGAGAGGATCACCTGTTCCTGTAATCCTTTGTAGCCGCCCTTTTCAAGGAAAGCATCCGCATCCTGGAAGTTTCTGTGACCTTCTATAATCTTACCTGCGATCTGACCGTTTTCAATCGCCTTACCTTCCATTGTAGTGACAATACCCACCGCATTGTCAGGTACATTCACCATATCGGTGATTTCCACTTCAAAGATGAAGGTGTTGATACGATAAGAACCGGGTGTCATAATCGCCGTTTGACGACCTTTCTGACCACCACTTTTCAGGAACGTTTCTGCATTCTGGAAAGCATCGCAATCTACGCGGCGGGCCAGGATAGCGCCGGGTTGCAGCTCTGCACCATCTTTTGCTAATACGAGTCCGATCTTACCTGTAGGGATCACAGTGAAAGCCTGGAACTTAACATCGTACTGCCAGAACCATTTCCAGAAGTACACACCTGGGGCAAGTGTTTGGGCCTGAAAACCAGCTTCTCCGTTAGTGGCCAGAATGCGGCCTTCGGGGAGTTCCTGTTTACCCACCAGTACGAATTTTTTGGTGACTAGTCCTATTTTATCTTCGGGTACGATCACAAGGCCAAAGAATACGCGGAGAATGAAACGGTACAATACAAGGCATAGTACGGGGATGCCAAGCAGCATCAGCCACCTGATTACATCAGTTGTTTGCATAAAAGTTGTTGGTTTATGTATTTGAGTATATGAAATAGGAGTCCATGTCAGGTATGTCCCAATACCTGTGAATTTTGCGCGTGCGCACAGTCGTAATAGCTATAATGCTTTAATTAAAATACTGGTGGGGAAGTATTGAAAATTGTGAAGATTAGATAGTGCAGATTACGAAAATTGCAATTTGCGGGCTTGTTGTACATTGTAAATATTATTACCATACAAAGGTTATAACTATTTTTTGAATTCCAAAAATGTTTTAATAAATCATATACAACTGCAAATTATTGGAAAATAACTTTTTAAGAAAGGAGTGCCTGAAATTGTGAAGAGGGCATAAAAAAATATGTGTTTTTTGAAGGTAGTATGCCTCGAAAACATACCACTACCATCAAAAAATACGTTATTTTTAATGAGCACACTGCGAAAAAATATTTTTGAACAGTGGCCAGATAATATCCTAAACCTATGAAAACTTACATGTTCGTAATGCCTTTGTGCATGGCTTTCGCCTGCAAACAATCAGCTTATTTGCCGGAAGGCAGAAAAATCCCTTTAGGAGATAGTGTAGGTGTCATCACCATCCAATTGCCTTCGCAGTACGATACTGCATTTTCCTTTGTTCATTATGAAATGGGGAAAGACTACCTTATGTACCGCTATCAGCCTAAAACATTGCCTTTGAATAATAGTGACCGGCTCACTGTATATCTATCTATCGACAAGATACACGATACAGCAGCAGCTATTCACCAGTTATTTTCAAGGCATGAACAACTACTCATTGATACCACTATGAATATCAATGGTAATCAATTTTATATCTATGGGAGCAATTTCCAGCAGGACTCTTTCTACTTGCAGACAGTGGAGGCATCCACGGTGAGAAAAGGACGTACACTGACACTTTTGTTCGAAAAGCGTTCCCCCGATGCAGATACCTCTTTCATTGAGAGTTCCAGAAATGCCCTGCTGGCAATGCGTATTGACTAAAGATCTAACCAGGCAGCAATTGCCAGTGTCTTTAATTGTGGTATATCGTAGGCCGTTGCATGCCTGTATACTAAACTGTTGGACATGGATTGAAGCTGGGCAAATTCAACGTCATCACCGCATGATCTAATTCTGCCCGCATTTGTGCGATGTATTCGTTGCTTTCCTTCTTCAATTGCTCTGCCAGTTGTTTGTAGTATTCAATGCCACTCAGCAGGTTCTTCTTGAATGTTTGTAATGATTTTACCTGCTGCGCTGTCAATGAACTGCTTGTTGCTAATTTCTTTTTGAAATAATCCATATAAAGATGCAGCTCATTGATAAACATATTCGGACGGTAAATTTTATTCAGCAAATTCACCCTGCCGTATATATGATTTACCATTTCTGTCAGCGAGAAGATGCCTGAAAAGTACGCCAGGTTAGGTCCAGGGCATATCGTCACTGCATTCAGGTTATGTGATAATGGTAATCCGTTATTGATCAGTACAGAACTTGTCAAACCTTCACAGAGACAGTCTTTTACCACTATCTTTTCAAACGCTTCTTTGTATTCCTCACCACTCAGGTTCTGTGCTTCCAGTTCTTTGAGTTTCAGGTTTTGAAATTCTCTGGATGCGGTACAGATAGGATTCTTAGTAAAAGTCGTATCTGTCACCAGGAATTTTTTATAGCAAGGGCTACCCGGTCTTTTTTTCTCAATCCTGGTTTCCAGTTGCTTTTCAGCCGAAGTTCTGCGGAGGTTGTTGAAAGGCACACCCAGTGGAGATGCATCACTTACATAGTAGTCTTCTTTCTGGGCAGTAGCCAGTAGTTGAAGCGTTTCAGTATCTACGTTCGTTGCTTCCGGTACTAACAGGAATGGGCTGCCCCAACCTGTAGCATCCATGGAATAATATTCTAAAAGGAACTCCTGTTCATTGGCAGTACCAATACCACCCTGCACGGTGATCAGTTGTGGAGGCTGTACGGGATAGTGTTTTGCATTGCTGCACAACGCAAATAGCTCAGCAGCTAAATCAGCTCTCTTGGTTCTGAACTCTTCCAGAATAGGTCCGAGTAGTAAACCGTCGGTGGCAAAAGCGTGTCCGCCACAGTTCAACCCTGACTCAATTCTGAATTCAGAGATCCAAACGCCTTTCTTGGCAAACAGTTTACCTTGTATGAGTGCAGAGCGATAGTCGCTCACTTTCAGAATGATCTTTTTCTTCAGCTGCCCATTTTCGTCAGGCAGGAAATCTGCCAGCTGCTCTACATAGTTGTATAGGCGTGGATTATAGCCTGCAGACAATACGACAGAGCTGCTCAGTTTACTATCGGCAAAACCCCTCAATGCGGCAATTGCATCAGAATATTTTTCTGGCAACAAATCACCATTCGCATCTGTACGCAAATTATCAACCTTACACATGATGTTCACATCAATCGCACCTGCTACCAGCTGACTACGCAGGTAATCCTGGTCTACAGGCTCACCATCCAGCATTTTTAGGTACAGTTGTTTTACGGGAACATCGTCTGGAAGTAGTTCGAAATATTTACTCAGTTCGTTATCTTCAAAGAAAGGCAATTCTCGTAAAATGGTCATCTGGCGTTCCACCATTTCGTGGATCAGGTCAAGGTAACCTGTTATTCTTCTGGCTCTGTGGTCTTCTGCGCGCTCGCTGATAGGTTCGTAAGGATGGTCTAAAAGTTTTGAATAATGTGCCCGCATACTCTCTATCACAACATCGTCGGTGATCGATATAACTGACGAGATCCCGAATCTCGCCACTTTGGCTGGCGTGTCTATGGTATACCCCAGACCGAGTACTGGGATATGGAAGTGGTGCAACGTCGTAGTGTTCATTAGGTAAAGTTCACCAGATATTCGTTTTAGATTCCTGACCGTGAGCAGTCTTGTTACTGATGTAGCTCAGCCTTTTCTACTGATTTTATGCAGGTTTTTTAGGTGTTGCCACTTAGATCTTTTTTCTATTGATGACCTCCCAAAATGCTTCGTTGTACTTGTCACTTATCGGGATGCGCTTATCCCCTATGTAAACGTGGTTATCCTGAATTTGCTGCAGGTGATCCAGGTTAATAATAAACGAGTGATGAATGCGGAGGAAGGGCAGCGCCAGCATCTCTTCAATTTCCTTGAGCCGGCGGTAGACGAGGATGTTTTCTTTTTCCAGCACCAGTTTTACATATTCTTTCTCACTTTCGGCATAGAGGATGTCGTGAATAGGCACTTTTTTGATGGTTTTGCCGGTTTTGGCAAAGAAATACCCGTTATCCACGACACTTTTCCCGTTTTCAAAGGCGGCTTCGATCTTTTTTTGAGCGTCGAGGAACCTTTTCAGGGTGATGGGCTTTAGTAAATAGTCGATGGCAGAGTAGTTGTAACTGTCTGCCGCAAATTCGGAGTAAGCGGTGGTAAATACGATCTTGATACCAGCGGGTAGTAATGCCGCCAGTGACATGCCATCCAGCAGGGGCATGTTGATATCCAGGAAGATGAGATCTGTTTTATGCTGTTTTACCGCCTGCAGGGCTTCCAGTCCGTTAAAACATTTGGCCACAATCTGCCAGTCGGTGGTTTGGCAAATGAGGACTTCCAGCAGACTGACGGCATTGGGCTCGTCGTCGGTGATGATGCAGTTCAGTTTCATATAAGTGGGATTTTTAAGGAGGCGGTGTAGGTACCATCTTTGGATCCACATACCAGTTGGGCTTTATGGCCATACAGAATATCCAGCCTGTGTGTCAGGTTTTTTAACCCCAGACCGGCTTTGACAGCGCTTTGATAATCAGGGATGTGGTTGACGGCTTCAAACAGCAGGTGTTCACTGTTAGTGGTCAGGGAGATACTGATTTTGTTTTCATTGGCACATTTGTCAATGCCATGTTTGAAAATATTCTCGACAAAGGTGATGAGGAGCATGGGAGGGATCATCAGTTGTCCGTCGTATTCCATATTAAAGTCGAGTTGAATGTCGTGACGCACCCGGATCCGTTCCAGACCGATGTAGTTTTCGATGAACCGGACTTCCGTTTCCAGCATCACTTTTTCCCGGGGACTTTCTTCCATAAAGTAGCGCATCATTTCTGCCAGTTTTTCAATGAGCAGGGCGGTGCGGGGAGCTTCAAGGTAAGCTTCGTAATAAATATTGTTTAGGGTATTGAAGAGAAAGTGTGGTTGTACTTTGGATTTCAGGAGGTTCAGTTCTGCCTGACTCTTTTCAAGTAGCAACGAGGCAGTTTGCTTGCGGAGCTTAAAGTAGGCCATGGTCATTCTGATGGGAAAGCCCATAAAGTATACGATGGTCATACCCATGACAGAGCTCACGATCATGTCCGGGCTAAATTTTTCTTCCGGTTTTTCGGTAAAGTAATAATTGTAAAAATACCAACTTCCATAGGATCGGATAGTACCTATTACCAGGATGAAAAAGATGACAGCGAATACGTACAGCGGTTTTTTGCCCTGTTTATACAAATGTGGTTGTAGCACCAGCATGTCTGTATAGATCACGATGGCGTAAAAGCTGGTATAGTAAAGGGAGAAAAAAGTCGCATGTTGCCATGTATTCATGGACAGCAGCGAGGTAAACAGGAAAATGCAGATGAGGCCCCAGCCCAGCCACTGCAATTGCCGCAGGTTGAAATTGAAAATAACTCGTTCCACATAATAAAAATACCAAATCCTGCTCTTTTGCCTCGCTCAATTCAACCATCCGGGTACTTTATTCAATGAACTATTGAAAATATAACCCTGATGGTTGAATAAATTGGGTAAAGAGAGCAGGAATGGACACCTTTGATATAAGGTAAAAGAACGCCATTCTAATGCCTGATTCGCGGCTACTCTTTGTGGGTAGCCGTCTGCATTTTACGAATGAACAAGGTTTGAATGATGAGGGCGATCACATATAGAATCAATAACCCCATGAGGGTTTTGGTGATAGCCGGTGAGGTGATGTCGGTGGCGAGTGGGTGTCCCAATGGTATCCTGGTGAGTGTTTCATTCACCGCAGGAATGAGGGACAATAATAAGGTGGTGGTCATGAGAAAGGTCTGTACGTATTTGGTCCACGCCTGATTGGAGCGACGTAACCAATAAGCAATTGCTAAAAAAAGTAAAATCATGATCGCCAGTGCATGACCCGGATTGAAACCACCTGCTTTTGATAAGCCGAAGGCGGTGATACAGGCAAATACGGTCAGAATAGAGTAATAATTCCCTGTGGTGGTGCCGGGTTGAATTTTGCCAAATTGGATAAAAGCTGCAATTGCAAAAATGATAGCGACGATCGAAATGATCGTATGGATGGTGCCGAGTACGGATAAAGAGATCATATTGTTTGTTGTTTTAGTCATACAAATCTCGAATGAATCCCTAAGGAAAATCTTAACCCCGGTTAAAATCTGGATGCAACCGAGAAAATTCATAATCCGGATGCCCATCAGCAGGTGTTGACGGCATCTACTTTAAGTTCGCTGTATTTGCAAAACCTCTTAAGTTATACACAATACTGCGGTGCACAATCAGGTGGGTATAGTGCTATGTGACAATTTGTAACACCTGCTACTACTGCTTCCGTTTCTTTAAGTGTATATCCCAACCCTGTTGTGGGCCTTCATCTTGTTATAACAACTTTTATAATAACAGCCACCAGATATAGCTACCACCATTATTCCCCCATACTGATTTAATCTTCTCTTTCATTCCTGCCGCGGTCACTGGCATCCCTTTCTTAGGCGGTACAATACTTGTGGCAGGTACACTCGTGAGGTCTACGTTTGTCGCAAACCAGGTTACATTATCATGTGGCAGTGCAATGCCTAATATCATACCAGGTAATCCTGTAAAAGACTCCGGCCCTCCTGACACATGTATCTGATCTGTATAAAACGCCACCACATAAATCGAGTCCATCACAATGGCATTTGCTCTCCGGCACTGATAGCCGGCTATCTCCCTCGTTTCGCTGGTGATTTTCCATTGTATGGACCGTGCTGTGTCATTGATCAGCATATTGTCGCCATACACCTGTTTCTGGCAGGTATACAAGCCTGTAGTCAAATCTGTATAGATCAGGTTCGCCTGATAGACCCCTGGTGAATTCGACATAAAATCCTGTGCCCCCGGATCTGGCATAGGTGTAAATAAAGTTCGGTTGGCAGCAAAACTCAGTTTTGCATTGAGCCTTTTGAACTGAGGATTGGAATTACGCCACGATTCAAAAAATTGTTTCGACATACCATCATCCGGTCTTTCTTTAATGCGTTTGTTGATATACGCATGCATATTGATCGTTTTCTCAAAAGTAATCGTACCGCTGGATGGAAAGCGCTGTTGGGCTGTCAATGACTGTATACCCAATAAGCATACAGCAATCAGTATATAGAGCGTTCTCATGATTTAGGTTTTGCACCACCCATTTTATTGAAGTCCCAGGTGATGGTGAACATGAAATATCTTCTGATCGTGCTGTAGGTATTCTGTGTAATCTGACTACCTGATACATTTCTGTTAAAACCAGAATTCTGATTCAGCAGGTCATTCACCGAAGCCGCTACTCTCAGTTGTTTTTCCTTCAGGAATTTCCGGCTTACTTCCATGTTCCAGATCGTTCTCTTCAGATCTGTATTAAACGATTTGGTTTTTGGAGAATAAGTAAAATTCGTTCTGGAATAAAACTCGAAATTTTTTGGAAGGAACACCCGGAACTCGGCACCCGCATCGAATCCCAATCCATTACTATTCAGGCTGGGCAATAGCGATGACTTCTGAATGGTATAATTTGGCCGGGCGTTAATTTCGAAGTAACCCTTTTTGTCAGCATTCTTTCTAAGGGTGAGCTCTGGCGAAATAGTGTAGGACGTTGCTTTGTTCAGTACACTATTCACCATGTTATAAGACACATTGGTATTGGCAGACAACATCGTTGCAAGGCTCATGCCCCACCAATTGGTTTTGAAATCACGCATCGCCCATATACCTCCATTGTAGCCATTCTTCTTAATATTTGCATATTGATAAGTACTGGCGCCGGCAGAATCTGTTACTACATTCGATACAATCGAATTATGCTTGAGCGAGAAGTTCGCATTCAGGTACATGTATTGCTGCGTAATCGCTTTATAGGAATTGTAATTCCAGTAAATATCATCGCTATAAGACGGATCCAGGTCAGGATTGCCCAGGTGTATATTCAATGGATCGGTGTTAATTCTCACAGGTTGCAATTGTGTCACTGTGGGCAATTGCGTTCTCCTGGTTACGTTAAAGGTCATAGACTTTGACTGACTGAATGTATACGTCAGGTAGACCTGTGGATTGATATTGACAAAGTTCCGTTTGAAGGTGCTGTTGTCATAGCGGTTCAGTTGTTCGAACGATACATTGGATACCTTGGAACCTGCACTGAGTCTGAACTTAGTCGCCTTGTAAATAAACATCGCGCCACCCTGATGAGAGACGTTGTCAATTTTGAAATCGTTGCTATACAGGCTATCCAGTACATCGTACTTATCGGAGTCAGATTTTTTGTACGTGTTCAGGTTACTGTTGGCATTGGTCAGCACAAAGTCGTAGGAGAACGCAAGTTGTGCTTTGTCTGACAGTGGTTCATTGAAGGTTGCATTAGCGGTCAAAGTATTGTTGTCGCTATGCTGTACCCTGTTCTGATCGTTGACCACACTACTATCCAGTCCTTCCTTTTCATTATAGTAATTAATAGCAGATTTCAGGAACTCATTTCCATTATTACGGGTATAACCTTCACTGATACCCATGGAGAATTTTCTGCCTTTCTTTTTCAATTGCTTATTGAATAAGATGCCGGCATTAAAGGTGGTTTCATCCGTTTTAGAATGCACTGCCCTGCTGTTAGTATTGAGCAGTGTACTATCCTGGCGCAGGCTGGTAGTATTATACTCGTTATCGACTGAACTGTTCCTTGAACCACCGGCGGAATTCACCACGAGGGTACTGGTGGTGTCCAGTTTGAATTCAAAGCGGCCATTACCTTTATGGCGGAAGAGATAATTATGGAATTGCTGATCAGAGGTGGTATTGATGTAGGAAGAAGGCAATGTGTTTTGTGTAATTACACGTTTGTTTCCATCTACCGCCAGAGACCCTATTCTATAATTGACATTGACGGTGGTCTTGTCATTATTGAATTTATTGTCGTAGTGCACACCGCCGTTTTTCGCGGTGGGCAGGCCTTCTCCATAGTATTCACCATTGTAGCTTTCCAGCTCATCGTTGGTCTCCCCGGAGATGCGGATGCTGCCATCGTCTCCAAAGTTGAAGTTGTAGTTACTCATGCCATACTTGCTGCTTTCACCCCAATCCATACCAAAATGGCCGGTGTTATCTAATATGCCATAAGCGGAGAATCGTTCTTTGCCTTTGAATGCATTGAACATTAGCTTACCGGTATAGAAATTATCTGTACCGCCAGAGGCTTCGACCTTGCCGAAGTAACCGTTCTTTTTGTCTTCCTTGAGTTTGATGTTGATGGTTTTCTCTTTCTTACCATCATCAATCCCCGTGAAGTTTGCCTGGTCGCTGGATCGCTCGTAGACCTGTACTTTGTCTACCATATCGGCACGAATGTTTTTCGTCACGAGAGTAGGGTCGTCACCGAAGAATTCTTCACCATCCACGAGTACCTTGTTGACGGTTTTGCCCTGGGCGGTGATCTTTCCATCTTTGTCTACTTCAATCCCCGGAAATTGCCGGAGCAGGTCTTCTACTTTTGCATTCGGCTCTACGTGAAAGGCAGAGGCGTCATACTCGGTGGTATCGCCTTTGATCTTCATCTCCGCTTTCTTGCCCTGGATCAGTACTTCCGTTAATAGTCGCGACCTCAGGAGCATGTTGATACCCTGAAAATCGTACACAGGTTTAGTTGAATCCAGGCTAAACTCTGCGGTGTAGTCTGCATATCCCGGATAGGATACGAGCAAAATAAACTGGCCGCTTTCTTTAAGTGGCACAGAAAAATTGTGACTGGAGTTATTCCAGATGAACTTGCAAAGGGTGGAGTCCTTTGCTCTGAGTACGCTGATCGTGGCATCAGTAATCTTTATTCCAGCAGCTGAATCGGTCAAACTCCCTTTCACGGCATAAGGCTGCTGGGCATACAGGTAACATGAGCACAAACAAAGAAGAAGGAGTATAGGTCCTGCTTTCATTTGTAAAATTTTGATGCATGGGTTAATCCGTCTACACTTGTACCTCTAGGTTATCAAATCAAAAATAAACTAAATTTTTAGTTATGTACCCATGCATCTCATTTTAACAAAAATTTATTAGAATCCGTCGAAGATAAAAGGCGTATTATCAATGGCTTTAGCAGGAAGTTTTTCATCTCTGATGCTGGCCTGGTAGGCGAAGCAGGCAATGATGACGGCGGCTTGTTTCAAGTCTTCTATTTGTAAATGATCATAGTCGTCCAGGTTTGTATGATGGGTTTTGCTGTTATAATCTACAGGGTCCTGAATGAATTGAAAGGCGGGAATTCCTGCCCAGTCAAAAGACAGGTGATCGGTGGATCCGGTGTTGTGGAGAGTGATAGTATTGGCACATAAAGTATCGAATGGCGCGAACCATTTTTTGAAGATGGGTACGACGGCGGTGTTGTTTTGGGCGAAAATTCCTCTGATCCTGCCCGTGCCGTTGTCCAGGTTAAAGTAGACGGAAATGTTTGACTGTGATGGTTTTATTTGTCTGGTTTTCTTTTCCCTGAAATGATTGGTGACATAGTTAAATGAGCCATGCAGGCCCTGTTCTTCCCCTCCCCATAATGCGACTCTGATCGTTCTGCCGGGTTTGAGTTTTAGTGAATCCAGTAGTCGCAGGGCTTCCATCATGACAACACAACCGGCAGCGTTATCAGTGGCACCAGTGGCGGCTGTCCAGCTATCGAGGTGGGCGCCCAGCATCACGACTTGTGAGTTCAATTGTGGGTTAGACCCTTTTAGCTCTGCAATCACATTCATACCGGGTACTTCTTCTGTAGAAGCTTTTACCTGTAGGTTCATTTTCAGCACCACCTTTTTTAATCGGCTGATGCGTTGTGCATCTTCATTGGCGATATCTACTTCAGGCAGTACCATGGGGTTATTTTTTCTAAATCCATAAGTGGCCTGGTTCATCACTACACCATTATCACTGTTTCCTCTTGCCGCAATGATACCGATCGCCCCTGCCTGTTTTAATACCTTTCTACACACGGGCAGGTTATGAAGATACACTTGAATGTGTTTCATCTCCTCCGGCGATATCATGTAGGTATCTTTCAAAGTGTCCAGTGCTGCCTGATCATACCTGGTAGCGGCCACCCCAAAATTCTTATGGGTATCTACAGGGCTGCTTTCGATCAGTATGAATTTATCTTTGAATTGGGCAGCGTGATTTTGTAACCAGGCAGCGTCCAGTGATTGCTCACGAGTGATGGTAGTCACCTCTCCCTGCAGGTGATCGGCGGCGGGTGACCATGGCACCGGATAAGCATGTATCGGAAAATAATAAGGAGTGACGGCTTCCAGGCTAAAGCTCTCAGCCTCCCATTGAATACCGAAAGGGCCCCAGGATTCAGTGCCGGCATAGCTCACATGCCATTTTTTAAATTCCTGTACTGCCCAGTCAGCGGCTCTTTTAAATCCAGGAGAACCTGTAAGCCGGCCACCAGATTGGTCTGTCAGTTCCTGGGCTAATTGAGGAATATGAGAGTCGGCAAATTCTGCCTGCATTATTTTCTGAACGATGGCAGGATCGATCGCGTCCTGTGCAAGGCAGTTTTGATGGCATGCAATAGCTATGAGAGAAAGCCATAAAATTTTCATGTGCGGATCTTTTAATTACGGTTAACTAATCACCGTAATTTATAACAATCCTTCAAAACCATACTTAGCCATGCTCCAAAATTCATCCAGTGCAATGATGCGGGGTTTGAAAAATGAGATAATTGCAGGCCAGTCTTCGCCTTGCAAAACATTCACATTTTCCAGCCGGGTACTGATGGTACTCATTGTTTTTCCATACTCGTCCATGGTATTGGCCTGCCATTGCCAGTCCTCTCCCAATGTCGTTTCCAGAACCGCTTTGTTGACGACAAACAACTCATAGAACCGGGGATCCGATTGTGTAATGACAATAGCAATGCTGGCATGCCGGCTATCGGCATCCATTTTAAAAAATACACCGGGAACACCTGTCTTATAGTTCAGCCAGCTAATAGGCTCCCCGTCCGCAGATAGCACGGGTTTCATATATCGACCAAAGGCGGTCCAGAAATTCTCTTTCAGTTTTGAAACTTCCTGTTTGGAATACATGCTGCGAAAATACTCACTGGAAGTACCAGTGCAAAATTTTCGCAATATTCTTTGCGTCGTTCATGCCTCTGTGGTGGGCACCTTCCAGTGAGATCTTTAGCATGCTCAGCGCTTTTTGCATACTGACAGGACGATCCGTTTTTTTCAATCGATGCTCGTTAGCAAAAAGATGAGGTAAATTTCATATTTCTGAATATACAAACACCTTGCTAAAGGCGGATTAGTTCTATTTCTCCAGATAACTTCACATCATCACCTACAATCAGGTTACCGGCATCATTAAGCAGGTGAAAGTTCAAACCAAAATCTTTTCGGTTGATCTTTCCATTGATTTCAAAACCAGCTCTGTGGTCATTGAACCTGCCAATACCACTGCCTGTATGTTCTACTTGCAGGGTAACAGGCCGGGTATTATTTAAGATGGTTAGTTCACCTTTTAAAGTATCATTGGCTAATACGCCATTGAATGTAATGGTAGGGAATTGCGCAGCGTCAAAGAAGATATTCGAGGTAAGATGACCGTCGCGTTCTTTATTATTGGTGTCTATGCTTTGTACTTCCAATGTGAAAGTAACAGAAGCATGTTCGAAGTTTTCATTGTCTGTTTGTACAGTGCCGCTGAATGCCCTGAAGAAGCCCGATACGTTGGCAATGCCAAGGTGTTTTACTTTAAAACCGATTTGAGAATGTCCGGGATCAATGTTCCATTGTGTCATAGCTTTAATTTTTTGTCAAAGCTATATGGAGGCAGGGGGGAATATTTTACCATAGGGTAAATAATCAACGAATAGTTCGGATCCGGCTAGTGCTGAAATTACCTGATTGTCCTGATCCTGCTAAGCGACTGCTGTGTAATTCCCAGGTATTTCGCCATATCCCCCAGGCTAATCCTTTGATGAATTGCATTATTCTCCTCTACAAACAATCTGTACCTATCCGCCGCATTCTCTTCCAACATCTCACTGATCCTTTTCGTCATCTTAGTAGCAGCTATACTCACCAGCTTACGAAAGAACGTCTCCACAGCATGATGTTGTTTACATAACCCCTCCATGACCTCATAACGAATCATAGTAACAGTTGTATCTTCCAGCGCTACCAGATTAAACTTAGATGGCACCTGATTCAAATAACTATCAAACACCGTAAAAAGTACATTCTCAGAAAAGAACCGCATAATAAACTCCTTATCATCCTTCTCAGAGAACGACTTGATCAATCCTTCATTAACAAAATAAAGATACCTGCAGGTTTCCCCACTCCGCAACAGGAAGTCTCCTTTGTTGTAAGACTTAGTGATCGCCTGCGAAGTCAGTTCCCACAATACAGCATCTTCCAACGGTGAAAACTGCTGACAATACAGTACCAGATTTGCCATATTAATTAAATGAATTTCGGAATTCCAATGGCGATAACTGTGTCTTCGCCTTAAACAATTTACTAAATGACTGTGGATAATCAAACCCTAATCCATAAGCAATCTCACTCACCGACAAATCAGTAGTAGATAACTGTTCCTTGGCCTTCTCAATGAGTTTCTCCTGTATATGTTGCTGTGTACTCTTGCCTGTTAATGTCTTCAGTAAGTTGCTCAGATAGTTCGCCGATACATTTAGCGCTGTTGAAATGTACTTTACACTGGGTAGCCCTTTTTTTACCAACTCATCACTATTAAAATAATCAGTCAGCAATGCTTCCAGTTTTTCCAGAATGTGATGATTACTGATTTTTCTTGTAATAAACTGTCGCTGATAAAACCGCTCCGCATACGCCAACAGCGATTCCAGCTGCGCCAGAATGATCTCCTGGCTGAATTGATCGATATTGGTATGATACTCTCTCTTAATATTCTCCACAATAGCAGAAACCGTCAGCTCTTCTTTTTCTGAAAGAAACAATGCCTCGTTCACTGCATAATCAAAATACTGGTACTGTCTGATCTTCTTTGCCAGCGGCGTATTCCACAGAAAATCGGGATGGATCAGTAACACCCATCCCGATTGATTTATTTCTTTTGAAAGTGGTTCGATACTAAACACCTGTCCCGGCGCCATGAAACTCATCACTCCTTCATCAAAATCATACTCCTGCTGTCCATATTTCATTTTCACATTGTAGCCTTTCTTCATGCTGATCAGGTAAAAATTGAACACAATACTGACCGGCTCTTCCATATGAATATCTTTGATAGGCGCTACGTCTATCACACTGATCAGTGGATGCTCCGGTTTAGAGAAGCCCCTGAACTCGTGAAATGCAGATATTGTACTAAAAGTAAAGATGCGTTTTCCGGCCATCATACAAGTTAATTATTTTGCTGCAAAGGCGTTGGCAAAGTCTTTTGCGAAGTCTTTCACTTTCACCTTCCCAAATTCCGCTGGTCTGTTTTTTAAGTAATCAGCTTGCAGGACACCTTCGTGCACGCTGGCATACATTTCTACCATACCCTGGGCGATAGCGGGTTGCATACCGGCAGCTATCAGACCTTGCAGGTATTGTTCATTGGGAAGTGCGATCCATTGCAAACCGGGTTTGCCAATAGCCTCTCCTATAATCTGTGCAGTTTCATTGCAGGTCAGTTCATCGCTTACTACATATCTTACCCTTCTGTGGGCAGCTGGCAGTGTGATTTCATCTGCAATTGCAGCGGCGATATCTGATGGTGCTACCCAGGTAGCGATGTCATCTCCTCCGGTATTGGAAGCCATGATACCTTGTTGTTTGATCAATCCTATAAAAGCATACAAGTTATAATAGAAGCCTACAGCACGCATGAAGGTAATGTCTGCATCCGCCAGTGTATTCAATGCCTGCTCTACATTGTAATGCAGTTTAATGAGTCCGGAGCCATGTTCCAGATGTGCACCGATACTACTCAGGTGAATGACTCTTTTTACACCGGCCTGCCTGATAGCCTGTGTCAGTTTGTCTGCCACTTTCTGGCATTCAGCGTACAGGTCTACATTGGGATCGAAGTAGCTGACAAAGGGAGGGATCATGGTATACACGAGGTCAGCGCCTGTAAAGGTGCGGGTGAGGAAATCTGCATCTTCAATAGAACCGACAGCCGGTGTGGCGCCGAGTGCTTTGATGGCGGCCGTTCTATCTTCTTTGCTGGTGACGATTGTCAGGTCATGGTGATGAAGAAGTTGTGCCAGTGGTAATCCGATATGGCCTAAGGAGCCTGTTAAAACGATTTTCATGCTATTTGATTTTGTATCACAAAACTCCTGATAAACGGGTGCGCGGACGTAACCAAATCTAAGGTTGTTGTGTTCAAATCTTTCTCCGCGTTGTTGGCGGCGGTGATATTGGGGGTATCTTACTATAGTTTCCTACATTTGCAGCATGGTGCACCCACTGCGAGCTCATATAGAAGCCATCAGTAAACTCACTGATGAGGAATTTGAATATATCCTGTCTCATTTTACGCCTGTTAAACTGAAGAAACATCACCTGCTTGTCAGGGAAGGGGAGTTGGTGAAGTGTGAATACTTTGTGTTGAAAGGTTGTCTCCGCGCTTATATGACTGAAGAAAAATCAGGTAAGGAATATACTTATCAGTTCGCCGCTGAAACCTGGTGGATCTCAGAGCGGGATGCATTTTTAAATCAGACCCCTTCAAAAACCGCTATTGAATGTTTGGAAGATTGTGAGTTATTGGCCATTACCCTGGAAGATACCTTGAAGGTGGGGCGGGAACTCTGGAAGTATGAACATTATAAAAGTGTCAAGTCTGCCCATGGGTTTGTTGCATTGCAAAAGCGGGTACAGCTGATGATTATGGGAAGTGCGAAAGAACGGTTTGAGCATTTTGTAATGCAATATCCGCATTTATATAACCGGATCCCTAAAGCGATGATTGCTACGTATCTGGGGGTAACCCGCGAAACGATAAGTCGTTTGTACCGTAAATGATTTGAGTAACATATGCAATTATCCAGTCAGATCTTCAGCTAGCTTCGGTGTAACCCGCGAAACGATAAGTCGTTTGTACCGTAAATAATTTGAGTAACATATGCAATTATCCAGTCAGATCTCCTGCTAGCCCTGGAGTAACCCGCAAAAACATAAGTCGTTTGTACCGTAAATAGTGTTACAAATGTCACAATTTTAAAGTGACATTTGTCCTTCGACAGCAGTGCTTTGAGCAGCAATTTTGTGTCTCAAATTACAAACGACATGAAATATTTGTTCTTCTCTCTACTGTTTTTCGCAACATTTGCCACTTATGCACAAGAGCAACCTGGCTACTATCGCATGACATTAGGCGATTGTGAAGTCATCGCTATCTCCGATGGTACTGTTCCCCTGAATTTAAAGGGTTTATTACACGAAAAGAAAGCAGGTGAAATTGAATCACTGTTAAAACAGAACTACCTGGACACGATTGTAGAAACATCTATTACTGCATACCTGGTAAAGACCAATAATCAACTCATCCTGATCGACGCTGGTACGGGCAACTTTTTGGGCGCCACTTTAGGCAAAGTCCGTCACAACCTGGAAGCAGCAGGTTATAAGCCGGAAGATATCAATGTAGTTTTATTAACACATCTGCATGCAGATCACGTAGGTGGTTTAAGTGAAGGTGGTAAAATGGTTTTCCCAAATGCCACTCTTTACATCAGTCAGCCGGAAGCTGATTTCTGGTTAAACCCAGCCAACAAAGCCACTGCCAATAAAAGAGCGACTTCTTTCTTTGATCCTGCACAGCAATCAATTGCTCCTTATCAACAGGCGGGGAAGGTAAAAACATATGCTCCTGGCGCACAGTTGTTACCGGGTATCAGTGCCATTGCATTGGCAGGGCATACACCAGGTCACAGTGCTTTTATGCTGACCAGCAAGGGCGAAAAACTGGTCTTTGTAGGTGATATCATTCATGCTGGTGCGGTACAATTAGTAGATCCGGGCGTGACAATTGATTTCGATGTGGAATTTGCAGGTGCTGAAGCTGCGAGAACGAAAGCCTTTGATGATGCTGCAAAGCAAGGGTATTGGGTGGCCGCGCCACATTTATCATTCCCAGGAATTGGACATGTGAAAAAGGTGGGGAAAGGATATGAATGGTTGCCTATTAATTATATGACGGTGAAGTTTCTGCATTAGTGTAGAAACTTTCTTCTAATGTGTCCATATCATCCCCTGCGGATTGAATCGGAGAGTATGTATTTCAGAGGTTCCTTTCTTGTATACGGCATATATCAAAAGTAAGAAAATTTGGATACATCATTTACTAACCTGGACACATCTACCCCAACTCCCTAAAGCATGTTTTGCTGTACAATAAAGCACAGCAACACATGCATATCATCTTCATCACCGGTGCCTCTTAAATGCATCAGAAAATGTGATAATGGAAAATGCAAAATGGCGCATCGCAGGATTAAGAGAGGAAAGTATACGGCCTGAAAAATGGAGAAGTTTAATGGAAAAAAAATAGCCCCTGCAAGGGGACTATTCCTCTATATCTCCTTATTAAATATCTCCAACGCCTCCTTATCCTCATACTCCACTATCAACTTCCTCAACCGCTCCTTCAAATCCTTCACCACCTTTACATACTGGGTATCCTTATACACATTCACCTTCTCCCCCGGATCCTTCTTCAAATCAAACAACTCCCAACTCTCCACTCCCTTATAAAACCTCACCAACACAAAATCCTTCGCCCTTATCCCAAAATGCGGACTCACATGATGCGGCTGCGGATACTCATAATAGTGATAATACACATCCTTCCTCCAATCCTTCGGCTCCTTCCCTTTCAACAAAGAAAAAAACGACTTCCCCTGTATATCCGCCGGTGCTTTTATCCCCGCAAAATCCAAAATAGTCGGCGCCCAATCCACATTAGACACAAACCCAGCTACCTTCGTTCCCGGCTTTATCACCCCCGGATACTTTGCCACAAACGCCGTCTTCAAAGACTGCTCATATATAAACCGTTTATCAAACCATCCATGCTCTCCCAAATAAAACCCCTGATCAGAAGCATAAATCACCACCGTATTCTTACTCAACCCCGTACTATCCAGGTAATCCAAAATACGCCCAATATTTCTATCCAAAGACTTCGCCGTTGCATAATAGTCCTTCAGATAGCGCTGGAACTTCCACTTTACCAACTCCTTCCCACTTAATTTCTTCGCATCAAAATCAGCCGAAATCTTACCATAATACTTCTCATACGCCCCTGCCTGTTCTGGGTCCAACCTTGCATACCCCTTGTTCACATACCGCTTATTAGGCCCTGCATCCGCAGCATCCTTCAATGCTGTTCCAAATTTCTGATGCACTTTCAGATCCAGATCCAACAGCATTGTCTTATCAATTGTCATATCCTGATCCTGAGCTGCCAATCTCGTATCGTAGTTGTCAAAGAAATCGTCCGGCAATGGGAAATCAATATTATCATACGCGCCCAGATCCTGCACATCCGGCAACCACTCCCTATGTGTAGCCTTCTCTCCTACTACCGCAAAGAACGGCTTGCTCGTATCCCGCTTCTGCAACCAGTCAAAGAAGAACTCAGAGATCAGATTCGTTACATACCCCTTATACTGAATCGTATCATTCTGATTATTGATAAACTCCGGATTATAATACTGACCCTGCCCCGGCAAGATATTAAAGTAATCAAACCCAACCGGCAAACTACCCAGATGCAGCTTTCCAATCCACGCCGTCTGATACCCTCCCTGCTGCAATAGAGTAGGGAAGTTGGTCTGATTCACATCATACCGTTTTTCATTCAGGGTATACCCATTTTTATGGCTATACTTCCCCGTCAGCAAAGTCGCCCGGCTCGGCCCACAAATAGAATTTGCTACAAAGTTGTTGTTCAGCAATGCACCTGCATTGGCTATCCTGTCTATATTTGGCGTCTGCACCAGCTTATTACCATAAGCACTTGTCGCCTGGTAAGCATGGTCGTCAGACAGGATAAAGATGATGTTAGGTCTGTTCTGCGCCTGTGTGTACAACACTGTTGTCAACAACACGCATAGCAACCCAAATGGACGTAATAACATGGTCTGGTTAGTTAAAAGTAAATGTCCTGTGTCTGACTAACAGTCTACTGATTTAGTAGAGCAAATAAAGTAAATATATTCCCGGAATGAAAGTATTTGGTGGAATTTTTTTTCAGGAGTAAATTTAGAGAGAGTTATGATCGCTGAATTTCAAGCATATTGCCGCACACTAACGCTACTCTCTGATGAAGAGATAGAGCGGATTACCGCATTCGCAGTTCCCAGAACGCTACCGCGAGGTGAGCACCTGTTGCAGCAGGGACAGGTATGTCGGCATAAAACGTTCATAATAAAAGGTTTACTACGTAATTACGGTACTGCTGCCGATGGCACTGAATACATTTTACAATTCTCTTCAGCGCATCAGTGGATATTAGATCCGGAAAGTTATCACCTGCAGTCTGCCTCAAAATTTAAAATAGCTGCCATAGAGCGTACTGATGTATTGCAATGGCCAAAGGCTGAATTTGATACCTTATTAAACGAGATGCCGGCGCTGAATACTTATTCACAGCAATTGGTCTCAAGAATTAATTATACCGGCCGCCAGCGGCTGTTTACCACGCTTAGTGGTACGCCTGAAGAAAAGTATGATGACTTTGTTATTAACAACCCTGATTTACTCTCCCGTGTTCCACTCCATATGATCGCTGCTTATCTGGGTATGTCATTAAAGACATTGACCCGTATCCGGCATGCACAGTTACATCGTTAATTTAAATATGGTCAAATGACCACATTTACACCACCACATTAAATGACTTTTGTATCAACAAATTAAATCATTCATTTATGCGGGTATTTGTTACAGGAGCTTCGGGTTTTGTTGGCTCCGCAATCGTAAAAGAACTGTTACAGGCAGGACACCAGGTATTGGGTATGGTGCGTTCTGATATCAATGCCGAAGCATTGAAAAAAATAGGTGCAACAGCTCACATGGCAGACCTCACTGACATTGAAAGCATCAAAGCGGGTGCAGTACAATGTGATGCGATTATTCATACAGCTTTTAATCATGATTTCTCCCGGTTCAAACAAAGTAGTGAAGAAGATCATCAGTTGATTTTAGCATTAGGAGAAACTAAGTTGCCATTCATCGTTACATCTGCGATTGGTTTGTTAAATTATGAACGTCCTGTTGATGAAAGTGACACACCTCCACCATCAGACAAGGTACCGCGTGCGGCTACAGAAGAAGCGGCCCGCAGTGTCGGTGCTTATATAGTAAGACTGCCACCCACTACGCATGGAGAAGGTGATCATGGTTTTGTGCCTATTATTATTAACATAGCTAAAGCAAAAGGTGAATCAGCTTACATTGGTGAAGGGAAGAATAACTGGCCTGCGGTACATCGTTTTGATGCAGCGGTATTATACAGGTTGATAGTAGAAAAACAGCCGGCGCAAAAAGTGTTTCATGCGGTAGCGGAAGTGAGAGTGCCATTTAGAGATATAGCGACGACTATAGGGAATGGATTGAATATGCCAACAGTGAGTAAGACAGGTGCAGATGCGGAAGCGCACTTTGGATGGTTTACGCATTTTGCGGGAATGGGAGTGATGCCTTCGGCTGAAGAGACAAAGCAAATATTAGGCTGGGAGCCCAGAGAGAAAGGGATATTGGAGGATATTGTGGAAGGAGGATATTTAAAATAAGCCAAATATTCAAGCATCATTTTAAAAAAGGGGATTTATCCCCTTTTTGCGTTTCTGCACTTGTCGCGTTGGAAATTAGTTCTAATTTTCACCTGATTTTACAACTCCAATTCACGAATATTTCCAGATAGT